>JADMIO010828150.1_pt1 | contig 141220 bp, 122 predicted proteins | sample 8958161 | NCBI WGS metagenome assembly JADMIO01 (sample SAMN16585339, study PRJNA669376) | soil metagenome | isolation source: Crop rotation soil | place: USA: Cullars Rotation, Alabama | collected 2011
GGCCGCGACTTCAAGTCACGTGAATTCCAAGCTTCGGATCCCACTGTGCTGGAAACGACATCATGATGCCCGAGGTCAGCGGCCTGCAGATTCTTCAGGAGGTTCGCTCCGATCCAGCGCTATCGCATCTCCCGGTGCTGATCCTCACCGCATCAACCGATGCTAAGACAAAGCTTCGCGCACTTGACCTGGGCGCGACCGACTTCCTCGCCAAGCCCGTCGAAGCCAGCGATCTCGTTCCGCGCGTGCGTAACAGCTTGGTCGTCAAAGCTCACCACGATCACTTACAGCGCCATTCCGAAAGGCTCGAGCAGGAAGTCCGCACGCGCACTCGCGAGCTGGAAGCCGCGAAGCTGCAGGTGGTTCACTGTCTCGCCCGCGCAGCTGAATATCGCGATGATGACACCGGCCGCCACGTGATGCGCGTCGGCCGTTACGCGGGAATCATCGCCCGCGAGCTCAAACTCCCCGAACAACGCGCCTCGATGATCGAAACGGCTGCCCTTTTGCACGATGTGGGCAAAATCGGCATTCCCGATTCGATCCTGCTCAAGCCGGGCCGTCTCGATCCGGCTGAATTCGAATACATGAAGCGGCACTGCGAGATCGGACTGATGATCATTCAGCCGCTGCCTGAGCACCACTCCGAAGCGCAGCGAATGCGTGCCCAGATGGGCGTCGGTGACATCGATCACCTCCCCTCGCCGCTGTTGACAATGGCTGCCAACATCGCGCTCACGCATCACGAGCGTTTCGACGGCACTGGATATCCCAACCGCCTGGTCGGCGAGAATATCCCCCTCGACGGCCGCATCACGTCGGTCGCTGACGTGTTCGATGCGGTCTGCAGCAAGCGCCCGTACAAGGCTGCGCTGCCGATCGAAAGTTCGCTCGCCATCCTGCGTGACGGACGTGGGAAGCAGTTCGACCCGAACGTAGTGGATGCACTGCTCCGCCGAATCGGGGAGATCATGCAGGTGCAAAGCTCGCTTGCAGATGCTGCTTAACGCGGCGCGCGAAGCGCCTTGGGAAGTGACGCCAAAACGGCGCGGACAAGCGGCCCAAGGGGTGAGCGGACCGCTTGTGAAGGCCTCAGATCCGATCGCGCTTCATGGCGATACGGGTTGGGCCGATAATTCGAGACGTAGACCGACCGGTAGAAATCACGCGATTCGGCTCGATTGAAAACAACGCCGACCACCGAAGTCCCCAGGTTTTGCAATTCGCCCAACGCCCGTTTCACCAGCGGCTGTTCCTGGCCGCGCGAGATCGTCAGGATCGCCCCATCTGCTTCACGAGCGGCCAGCGAACCTTCGATGCTGCCCAGGATCGGGCCGGTGTCGATCAGAATGACTGAATAGTTCTGTCGTGCGTTTTCGATCAGCCGCCGCATGGAGGCCGGATCAATCGTATTGGCATCGAGGCTATCTGCAGATCCCGCCGTCAGCACGGACAGTCCGGCCATGTCCTGCGTGTATCCATTCACATGCCCCGCAGCCAGCGCCTCGGGCAATCCCGGCAACGTCGCTTCGGTCAAACTTCGGGTCAATTGACGCGCCGCCAGATCGCAATCGATCACCAGCGTGCGAACGCCCGAAGCAGCAAACGAGATCCCCAGCGCCAGCGATAAGCTGGTCTTTCCTTCTCCCGCCGTCGAGCTGGTGACCACATAGGCCCGCGATCGCTGCAACGTGTCAGATGAGTGCAGGTGGACACGAATCTGATGGACGCACTGCGCTGCCACGGCATCCTGTTCGCTGGGATCGTCGTTGAGCATCGGCAAAATTCCCAAAAGGGGCACGCCGTGACCGACGTTCGCCAGCGCATCATCCGAATATCGATAGCGACCCCGGCACAATCCCCACAACAAAAGCAAAGCACCTGGGAGCATTCCGCCCGCCAGCATCCCCACGGCAGCGGCAGGCAGGCGAAGATTTCGTGACGGCGCCACGGGCACCTCCCCCGCGCTGATGACGCTCAGGCGTCCGCCCAGAGCTCCCTCGGAGACGAGCGACTCAACTCGACGCGTTACCCTGATCAATTCGTCGCGATTGGCATCCCGCAGCGTCGTCAGATTCTGCAGATTCCTGCGCTTCACGCCCAGCGCGATCATTTCCTGCTTGGCCTGCTCCAGCAATCTCGTGACCTGTTTCTCCTCCGCGACTAGCGCGTCTTTGCTCATCGGAGGGGCGCTTGGATTTGGCATCGATCGGTCAACCGCCACATAGTCATCCGCATATTGCTCAACCAGCGATCGGGCCATGTTCATTTCCGCGCGCGCCGATGTCACCAGGCGGTGGTTATCTCCGTAGAGGTGACTGAGCTTCTGCAACTGCCACTCCGCCTTGATCAGGTCATCCAGATATTTTCGCATGTTCGGATCGCGCGACGCGATCTGGTTGATCAGCAGCGCTCGAGCCGAATTGGCCGATGGTGGTGCGCCGATCCAGGTATCTGCGGCGAATCGCGCCAGCGAAACCTGCACATCCAGGAGCGTTCCTTGGAGCTTCGCCACGCGTTGAGTTGCCGCTTCGAAGAGTGGATCGACTCCCCCCGACCCGACTTCCGCCGCGATGGCGTCCATTTGCCCGTTCAACTGCTCCAGATCCTTCGTGAGCGCCTGCCGCCGCTCCTCCGCTGCTTCCAGGACTTTCTTCTCAGTGCTTCGGTCCTGGCCGTTGTACAGGCGCTCGTAGACTGCGATCACCGAATTGGTTCCCGCCGCGGCGACGGCTGGATCGCGATCGGCATAAATGACGCGGATGTACTCGGTCTTGGAATCCACCACCACCATCAGATTCTCCGCGAATTCCTGCACGATTTTGTTGGACGTTCCCTTGCCGGTTGATTGCCACGCTGGCTCGCGCATCGCCTGATCGATCATCCTGCGGCTGGTAATCAAGAGCTTTTGCGACTGTAAAAACGCATCAAACGTCGCCATCGGCTTGTTTTGATTGGTCTCCTGAAAGACTTGCGGCAGCTCATATGCGATTCGCACAAGCCCTTCGCTCTTGAAGACATAGGGCGCGAATTTCCATCCGGCAAATGCAAACAGAAGGGCACAGACGATTCCCAGGCCAATCGCAGTCAAATACCGGCCGCGCAGCGCACGATGGCAGCGGGTGAGAGTTTCCTGCAACGACTCTCCCTCCGCATTAGGCGCGGCTGCGCCGTTATTGGCGGTTTGTCCCGTCTGCGCGAGCGAAAGGGAGGTTGTATACGGCGCGGGAAGCTGATCTTGCTGGCTCATCTGGGAACCTCAACGTTAAAATCGCGTTCGTGCGGATTCAAATTTATGGCTTGGCGCTCCTGCTGTTGACGTACTACGTCGCGACGACCGGGAACGACGGCGGCAAGGGTTCGGCTGCGCTTCCGTGGAAGACGCTGCAACATGCCGCCGATTCGGTGGCAGCGGGCGACACGGTCGTCGTTCGAAGCGGAACCTATGCGGGCTTTACTCAGACCCAAAGTGGGAGCGAGAACTCGCCGATCATTTTTCGCGCTGAAAAGGATGTGATCATCGATTCGCCCAACCGAACCGGCGACGGAATTGATCTTGAGGGAGCGAGCGACATCGTCGTCGAAGGATTCACGGTGGACAATGCCAAGGAGCTCATCAAGCGCGCCGGCATTCGATCCGTGAACAACCAACGCGTCACGATTCGCGGCAACCGCGTTGATCGCGCCGGCACGTGGGGATTTCTCAGCGGCTTCACCGACGATCTGCTTATCGAATCCAACACTTTTTCCCGCAGCAAAGCCGAGCACGGAATTTACGTCTCCAACAGCGGCGATCGCCCGGTCATTCGCGGGAACACCATGTGGGGAAACAACGGCTGCGGTATTCATATGAACGGCGATGCCAGCATGGGCGGGGATGGGATCATTTCCGAGGCGCTGGTGGAGCAGAACATCATTTACGACAACGCCCGCCGCGGCGGATCGGGCATCAATGCCGACGGCGTGCAACGCTCGCGCTTTCAGAACAACCTGATCTACGACAATCACTCCAATGGCATCTCCCTCTACCGCATCGACGCTGCCGAACCGTCTAAGGACAACCTGGTCATCAACAACACAATCCTCATCGCCGCTGACGGCCGCTGGGGAATCAACATCATGAACGGGAGCACTGGAAACACAGTCCTGAACAACATCCTCCTCAACGAGCACTCCCGCCGCGGCAGCCTCTCGATCTCCGCGGATAGCCTGGCGGGCTTCACCAGTGATTTCAACGCGGTGATCGATCGGTTCTCCAATGACGATGGTGAGCATGTTCAGACGCTTGCGCGTTGGCGGAATGGGATAGGGCAGGACAAGCATTCGTTCATCACCACGCCAGTTCAACTGTTTGTTCAACCAGCCGCCCCGGAGTTCCAACTCGCGCCAGCCGGGCCAGCCATTGATGCGGGGACATCCGAAAAATCTCCCAAAACAGACCGCAAAGGCACTACCCGACCCAGTGGCCGGGGAATCGATATTGGAGCGATGGAACACAGTCCTTAACTCACACCGGCAGGCGAGACACCGATAGCGCGTTCCCGACGCGCATTGACTGGGGACCACACAAGTTCCCAGTCACGCGCATCATTCACCGATCCGGTCCAACCCGCTTCTGCTGCGCGAACGAGGTTGTACATCTCCCGAGCTGTCAGGTAGTGGAAGTGAAAATCGCGTCGCGCGCGGCTCAGCGCCGCCAGATCTTCGTGAAATCGAATCATGGGATCGCCCAAAAGCACGCGCTGGTTGTGTTCCGGTGCTCCATGCGTGTAAAGCTTGACAAAAAACCAATCCGGCCGCGCCGGCACCTGCACGCGAGCGCTGAGCCAATTTTCCAATCGCGACATAGTCGGCGGTTGATTCGCCTGAAGGCATCCGTTTTCGATCCGGGGGAAGATGCCCCATTTCCTGCTCGCCCAGTCGAGCGTGAGAGGCCCCTGGATCAACATCAGGCCATCGGCAGGAGCGGGCGCCGTTCCAACTTTGATTCCAGCTTCGTGCGACCTCGGACGATTGGGATCATCCACGGCGTAGTAAATGCTGTTGACGATTCCAACCTGCGACGAATCGGGCGCACTGGGCATTGTGAAATCGGCGTAGCAGCCCGTTTCGCGCAGAACATTCAATTCGTCGTTCACACCGCAGTGCAGCCCTCTTGGATGGGAGTTGTCCAAGGCCCAGTTCCCGTGAACGAAGCCATACGCGAGCTCGCCGCTGTCGCGATGACGCGCCAACAACCCATGTCGCTCCGCAAGCATTTCCTTGTAAGCGCTAAGCCGCTGGCGCAGCGCGTCTGAATTGTCTCGATCGTGATGAAGATGAATTTCCACTTCGCCGAATCCTCGCCTGCACAGCTCTGCCAGCGCATCCACCTCCAAAGCGTCATATTGTTCAAGCGGATAAAAAAAAGTGTGGCGTGGCGGCTGGCCGTCGCTGTCGCGCAAGTCGCCGAAAAGGCGCGGATACCACTCAACCCAGTTTTCCACGCGCCGCCGAGCGACGTCCGCTGACACATCGCCGTTGCGCGGCTCAAAATGATCAGCGATGCACAGCAGCACGTGAATCTCGCCGCTCAGCTTCCCGCGCCTCTGCCATGCATGGCGAATCGACGGGAGCAACCATCGGTGCATCGCTCGCCGACGCATTGCCCGCGCCGCAATCCCCAGAAGTACAACCGCGGTGGCCAGGAGCCACAGGAAATCACGCACTGGTCACGGCTCCCAACTCGTCCTCAACCGGCTCCGGATCCGCATCGTTTCGATAAGTCGCTTGCGTCCAGGATTGTTCCGATCGCCCAAACATCCAGACCCAAAACGCCATCCACGCAGCCGCATTGAGCAGCAGAAATGAAGCGGCCGTGAACGCGAGAGTGCGGAGAACTTTGGGTCGCGACCATGCCCGCATACCGAGCAGGGCGAGAAGATAAAACAGGCCCTGCGCCAATAGCGCGATGCGATACGCAGGTTGCGGCCGTGTCGCGCTGATCACCAGCATTCCGAGCATCGCCCACGGCACGACCAATCGCATCAGCTTGTGCGAAATGAACTGAAACCAGATGGGATTTCGCCACGGCGCCAGCACTGACGGAAGGCGCGCGCAGAGCTGAAGATTTCCGCTCAACGTCCGAATCTTGCGCCGAAATTCGTCTCTGGCCGCCAGCGGCAAGCGGTCAAACGCCCGCGCACGCGGTTCATACACCACCCGGTATCCCCGCATCGCAACGCACAGCGGCCAGTAGACGTCGTCCAGCACGGTTCCGCTCGGGATGCTTGGAAACAATTCTCGCCGCACCGCACAAATCGGGCCGCTCAAGCCAACGGTCGAATGAAGATTTCCCTCCATCTTCCGCAGCCACTTCTCGTAGCGCCAGTACAACCCCACCCCGGCAAGGACCCCGGGCGTCGCCTCGAGAAAAATCTCGCCGCTGACAGCCCCCACGGACGGATCGGTGAAATTTGCGACAAGATAGTCGACCGTATCGGGGGCCCAGGTCTGACGAACATCCGCCAGCACCAGGATGTCATGTCGAGCGATCGCTCTCGCCTGCATCAATGCTGCGGACTTACCGAGATGGCGGGGCATTTCGGCGACGCATGTGCACGCGTTCGCGTTGGCGCGCGCTACGGCGGCTGTACGATCGGTTGACCCATCCGAGACGAAGATCAATTCGCTGTCGCTGCCCCACGCTTCAACCACGGCGCCCAACTCGCAGACGCGTCGTGCGACCGAGTCCTGCTGGTTATGCACTGCGAGGATCAGCGAAATGGGCGGGCGTTGATCCAGGCGCGGCCCGGGGATAGCTCGTTTCACGCGACGCGACAGCATCCAGATCAGCAGCGGATAGCCGACATAGGTGTAGACCACAACCAGCGCACAGATCATGAACCACGCGTTCATGATGCCTGGGCTTTCCGCGCCTTCACGCGCATAATCTGTGTACCCAGTTCATCGACACGCTGTCGCCACGTCTGACCTCGCATGGCATCGCTTCGACGCTGGCGGAGCTCGGGCGAGTCATCCCGCAGTGCCTGCTCAATCGCTCGTTCGAATTCATCCACACTCCTCGCGATCAGGCAATCCGCGCCCATCTCCATCACTTCCGGCAGCGGTGTTGAAACGACAGGCAAACCTGCGCTGAGATACTCGCGGAGCTTAATGGGATTTGCATGCCATGCCTGGCCGTGCGCCTGATATGGGATGATTCCAACGGCAAACCACTTGCAGCAGCCGGGCAAATCTGAGTGGGCTTTGCGTTTCAAGACATGAACATTTCGTAACCCGCGAAGTCCGCTGAGATCGACTCGTACATCGCCAATGAGCGCGATCGACCACTCGGGGCGTCGCGCGGCCAGTGTGGCGATCAACGTTTGATCGACCCAGTCGCGAATGGTCCCGTAAAACCCAATCACCGGCGTCGGAAGCTGCGCGACGTCGGCTGGCACTTGCGTCGCTGGGTCGAGAGCTTTTGCGAAGAGTGCATGGTCCACTCCATGTCGCGACAGATGCGTTTCCTGATTGAACCCACGTCGGCGGTCAGCCAGAGATTGGGCAGTAGTGAAAACCACGTCAACTCGCTCACACAGATTCCGCTCGTCCGCCACGATCCTCTGCCGATCCATCTCGCGCTGCTGCGACCATTCGTCGGTGCAGTAATAAACCGCCACCGACTCGCCCAGCCGCCCGATGTAATCGGCGGTCGTGGGTAAAAATGTCCAGAGCTGAAACTGCTTCATGTCCAGTCGACGCCTCAGGCGGTTGAGCATCGCCCGAAGCAACTGCTGATTAATCGCCCGCGCCGCGCGGCTGTGCGGAAGTGGCAAAACAAGCGGGGTGTGCACCCACAGATTCTCCCGGACCTCCAAAAGCGGCTGTCGGATGCTGAATAGCTTGCTGAAAATCTTCCTGACATCGCGAGCGCTTCTGAGGCTGGGACGTCGCGTTGCCAACGAGTTGAGCCAAAGCACGCGATTGTGCTTTGCGAGTTCCGCCATGACGTGGTTGTTGCTGGTCGGTACTTCGGAAAAATCCTTGGCAAAGCAGACGATGTTTTCCCCTTGCATCATGCGCGATGAAGCGTTGGCTGAAGGATCTCAATTATTTGCGCAGCCGATTCGTCCCAGGTGGATAGCTTGGATCGAAAGGGGGGTGGCGGATTGACGAACATGTGTGAGATGGCCATCGCGAGCGCTTCCGCATTTCCCGGCGGAACCAGAAGCGACCGATCCCCGTTAATCAACTCAGAGATTCCACCAACGCGGCTCGCGACAAAAGGCGTGCCGCAGGCGAGCGATTCGCGCAGCACGTTAGGCACGCCTTCGGAATGACTGGGCAAAACGGTCAGGTCGGCAGCGCGATACCAGTCCGGCAGCGCCTGGTGTGGGACATGACCTGCGACATGGACCAGTTCAGACAGGCCCCGCGATGAGATGCCCGATTCGATGTGTGATCGCTCCGGACCGTCTCCCACCAGGTGGAGCCGAAATGCGACTTTGCGGCTGCGCAGAATCGTGCATGCGTCGAGCAACACATCAAGCCCTTTGACGGGGTCCATGCGGCCAACCCACAGCAGGGTGGGATCGGTCGCGGGGAGGTTGAGACGAGCCCGCGCGTCAGCTCGATTGCCGATTGCAAAATCCGAGGCGACTCCCTGATAGGCGACGTGAACATGTTCGGGGGAAATGCCCAGCTGAATCACACGGTGCCTCAGATATTGGCCGACCGTGATCACCGCATTCGCCTGCTTGAGGGTCGCGATCACAGCAGCCCGGCAGGCTTGATTGCGGTCGGGGAGCAGCAGCACATCCGAGCCGCCAACGATAATCGCTAACGGAACATCAAACTCTTTGGCTGCGCGAACAGCCACGGCGCCATCAGGATGCGTCCAGTAACAAACGATGCAGTCTGGGTTGAATTCTGCGATGGCGTTTCGCAATTGCCTGACGGTCCATCGCCACATGAACCAGTCCTGCGACGCGCGCATGAATCCGACGGGATAGAAGTATCCTGGATAAATGACATCGACCCCGTCTAGCTGCTTCTCCGCACTGCGAGGGCGACGTTTCTCCCAGCACGATCGAGGCGACACGACGCGCACAGCGTGATCGGCTGACGACCACGCTCTGCACCAATGCAGGCAATAGATGCCGCGAGTGGGATAATCTGGCCGTGGAAAGATGCTGCTGAAGAACAGGATTCGCATGAAGCGCCGGTCAGTTCGATGCGCCGTTCATCGCTGCAAACGTCTGACCCAACCCCGTCGAAAAGGAAACGCGCGGTGACCAGCCGAGGAGCGATTTGGCTTTCGCGTTGGAATAAGTCAGCCGTTTCCACATGGCTTGGCTCTTGTATCGGGTGAGGACGTTGGGAATTTGGCCGCGCGAATGCCGGTGATACCACTCGAAGAAACGCGATACCGGCTCGACCGCGGAATGCGGAACCGTCAACGTGCGAAGCGGGCGGACTTTTCGATAGCGATTGAGGAAGTCCATTGCCGCTGGGGGATCGTCATCGACGATGTTCAGGGCTTCCCCTTCAATTCCCGGAACCACAGCGGCCAGCGCAATGGCATCGGCGCAGTTATCTACGTATGTGTATGGCAACTGCCGGCGTCCGCCCATGGCGAGCAGGAAATCTCCGATCCGCAATCCGACGCGGCTGCTCATGCAGTCGCGGCCCGGCCCGTAAATCACGCCGGGACGAATCACCACCAGTGGAAATTCTGATCGCGCGCGCGCCTCCCATGCGACCCGTTCCTGTTCGATTTTGCTGTAAGTGTAGGGATCACGCAGATGCGCCTGCGAGTCGAGCGGGCAGGTCTCATCGAGCACCTGTCCGTCCCGCATCTGGTGGGTTCCGTATACGCCCATCGAGCTGATTTGCACGAAGCGTTTCACGCCGGATTGCTGCGCGAGCTCAATGAGTTGTCTTGTGGCCGTGACATTATTGGCGAAAAGCACCGACACGCCGCCGCGCATCGCGGCTGCGGCATGGATGACGATATCACAGCCGCATAACGCGTGATGGACGACGGCCCTTTGGCTCAATGTTCCTTCAACGACATCCACGTCGCCAAGCGCAGCCCGATCAAAGTTCGAGCGGATCAGGCACCGTACATCGTGACCCGCCGCAGCGAGCCTTGGGACGAGCCGTCTGCCTAAAAAGCCGTTGCCGCCAGTGACCAGGATTCTCATGCAGAGAGGCTGGAGCGTGGGTCGATGGGGACGAGCTGAAGCTGGTTTTCTTCCAGCCGGCATTGGTGAAAGATTTCATCCATGATGCTCGTCACGCGAAGGATCTCGCTGGGCGGAATTGGGGCTTTTCCGCCCGTCCGGATGGAGTGGTAGAACGACTCGATGAGCCGGTTCATCCCCGCAAAGTAATGGATGTCACTTCGTAAGAGCATCCACAGATTGCGCCGCAGCGACGACATTGCCTCGCGCACATGTTGAAACGGAACTTCGATCTTCGCCAGCGCGCCGGGGAGGCGCGCGGGACGGTGCGACCGGATGACTTGCGCATCGAGGTCGACTTCGATCGAGCGGTTTGTCCCGTATACCCGCGCGATCCGCTCGATGGGACGAATGCGGGAAGAGAACAGCAATTGTGCTGTCATTTCCGCTCCGCGAAGCATTACGCGAAGTTCGCTCGGATAGGACGTCTTCTTGTCTGATCTAAACCATGTTGCCCAAACGCGCGGCTCGTCATCGGGCAGGAGATCTGTAACACGATAAAGGGCATGCGAAATGACGTTCTGAAACAGTCCACCCGGCAATTGATGAACCCAGTGGGTCGGTTCGGAAGCAAGCGTTTTGCCAAATGGGCCAGCGAGGTCGTAGCCTTGAATCGAATCAATGTGGATGATCCGGCCTAGATCGCCACGTTCGATCAGGTCGCGCGCTTCGCGCCAGATTGGATCGAAAAGCTGGTCGTGTCCCGCGCAAACCAGGCGTCCTGCCCGCTGGGCGGATTGCAAGATTTGCTCAGCCTCCGCTGCATCGATGGCGAATGGCTTTTCAACATAAACGTGCGCGCCAGCTTCCACAGCTGTCGTTGCGAGGAGGCGATGGCTCTGCGGCGGGGTGGTGATGTGCACGACATCTGGCTTCACGTCAGCCAGCATTTGCCCGAAATCAGTAAAGGTTCCCGCGATCCCAAATCGAGCAGCCAACTGGCGCACCTGATCCGGCTGCTGATCGCAAACCGCCACCACTTCAGCCGATGGGATTTGGCCGATCCCCTGCAGATGCGCATCAGCGATTTGCCCGCACCCAACCAGCGCAATCTTCAACTTGCCTTGGAACATGTGCCTCGATTTGAAGTGCGCGCCATCGCATGGAGGTAATGCCGTTGGTAGTTGCGAGCCATCGCGGATGAGTCGAACTGAGCCATCAGCAGATCATGGCCCGCTTTGGCGAGACGCTGCGAGAGCTGTTTGTCGTTCAAAACTTCCTCAAGTTGCGCCGTCAACGCCATCTCATCGCCGGATTCGAACAACATTCCTGTGCGACCGTGTTCGATCAACTCGCAAACTCCACCGACACGCGACGCCACAACCGGCACCCTGGCCCTGAACGCTTCTAGAATCGATACAGGCATCCCCTCCGAACAGCTGGTGAGCGCGAAAACATCCATGGCGCGAAGATATGAGTGCGGATCCGGCTGATATCCGACCAGGTGAACGACATTCCCAATTCTCAGTTCGCTGGTCAGCGCGCGAAGCTTCGGCATGCACGGTCCATCGCCAACGATCTGTAGCTGCGCATCGGGAATGCGCGGCAATAACCGAGCGAATGCGCGAATGAGCAGCCAATGGCATTTGATCTCATGCAATCGACCCACAGTCCCAACCAGTGGCGCTCCGCGCGGAATTCCCAGCGATTGCCGCACCTCCTGCGTCGCGCCATGGCAGGCTTGAACCGCAGGCTCAATCCCGTTCGCAACGACCTGCACCTTATGACGAGGCGCGATCGCGTATCGAAGCACCTCGTCGGCAATATCGCGCGAAACACACAGGAAGCGCGACGCAAACGGTCCAGCCATTCGCCCGACCCAGCGTGTTCGCTTGCGCGTTGAATAGGTTTTGCCATGCTCCGTATGAACGACGGCTGGAATGTTCAAGCTCCTCGCTGCCGGTCCGGCATAGAAGAGTGCCGAGATTTGGTGTGTGTGCACAACCTGTGGTCTTACGTGACCAAGGACGTCTCGAATCTGCTGAATCAGTGAGAGCACCAGGCCCTGCGACTTGCCGAGGGAAATCACCTTTGCGCCAAGTTGCTCGGCTTGGGCCGCCAGCGTGCCGGGACGTTCCAGGCATAGCACGCTCACATCCTGTCCCAGCCGTTGCCCTTCTCGTACGAGGCTCAACACGATGCGCTCCAATCCGCCGCAGTCGAGCGAAAGAACAACGTGCATGACCTTCATGCGAAGAGCGTCGGAAGGGTCAGTGTCGTGCGAAAGAGCTCAAGGTGCATGTCAGCTTCGATCGGGACGCGGCGAATGTCATACGGGTCCCAATCCCGTGACGTGCGGAAGCCGCCGTAATAGCTGAAGGCGAATTTCACGCCGGCTTGCGCGAGATACTGCCGCGTTTGGGGTGAAACCTGACCGCGACCGCCATCAGGATAGCTGAAGCAAACCATCCGCTGCCCGGTCTCATCGTAAATCCGATCCGCGCAGCCGATGATCTCTCGCTCCTGCTGCCCGTGGCTGACGTTCGACAGCATCGGATGCGTGACGGTGTGCCCGCCGATGTGCATCCCGCCCGCCTGCATCTCGCGGATCATGTCCCACGTCATCCACAGGTCGGCAGCCGCCGATGGATCGAGCCGTCCGCTGGCGGTGATCTGGGCCAGATAATCGAGATACGCCTCGGTCGAATTTAGCGGAAGTGTCTTGTAAACGCGCAGTAGCGTGCGCACCGCCTCCTCGCGATTGGGTTCTTCAAACGCAACGGTCTCGGGAATCCAATGCCCAGCCGGGAGGCGATCTTTGGAACTGCTTCGCACCATCCACGAGATTTCATCCCACCATGCGATCTTTGGCTGATCGATAAACCCCGTGGTAACAAAAAAGGTTGCGGGAACGCGATGCGATTTCAGAATGGGGTAGGCGATCTCGTAGTTATCTCGATAGCCATCGTCAAAGGTCACGATCACATGGCGGCCGCGCGTGATATTCTGCACATCAAGAAGGTCGCACGACTGGATGATGTCGTAATTCTCCTTCAGGAACCGAAGCTGCTCATCAAATGCCTCAGCGCTGGCGCTCCAAAGCCCATGATCGAATAGCGAATCCCCTGCACGGCCAATCCGGTGATACCCCAAGGCAACAAGGCCAGTCCATGCGCCCATTCGGCGCGCAACGTTGCCAAAGCGGGTGGCTTCCAGTGCACGAGCTGCAATTGCTCGCTTTCGCATTATCGCTTCGCCTGCTTTCCTCGAACCAATCGCCACGTTTTCCGCGACGCGCGCGTGGCCAGTGTAGCCACCGATTCCAGTCGCAACTTCAAGCTTGGCCGAACGACGCGAAGCCGCGTCATTGGAACCGTTTCCGTTGCATAACTTCTTTTATACGAGTCCGCCGCTGCGCGCAGAGCGTCAAATTTCGTGATCCCCCGTTCGCAAAGCTGCTTTTGCATCATCAGACGGATTGCCGTGCCCGGGCTGCGCAGCGGCGATTTTGCCCGGAGTGCACCATGGACGTAAAAATAGCAGTTCGGCTTTGCGATCAATGCGTACTGCAGCGCAAGCGGCTGGTCACGCCACATGAGCCGTCCCAGAACCGCTTTGCCGGACGGAATCCAAAGCCGCATTAATCTGCGATGAAATTCAGTGAATCGCGGCGATGCAAAACATCCCGGATGGCCATCGGCCAGCCATCGTTTTTGATGAGCCTCGATTAGCTGATCGAAAAAAGTCTCCGCATTCGATCCATCTGCGATTTCCAAATCGATCTCATGGCGATCAGCATCGCGCAACAGCCGCCGCGCTTCCTCACGCGTGCTGCGCGACAGTTTTCCCAGGTAAGCGTCATGCCCCGCGGAAAGGTCGGCGCGAAAGCAAACGCTGTCATTCGCCTGCCGAATGCTGTAGCCCTCTGTGGCACGGTCAAAGAGCTTCGAAGCTTCAGAATCCGCCGCGACGTGTTCGAGGTCGATCTGGTCCCACGACATCTTCCCCAGGAAATGCGTGATGACCTCGTTGCACAGGCTCCCTTCGCCGGCGGCATGCAGCAGATCAAGGTATTCAGCACAGGTCTCCTCGTGTCCCCCTTCGCCGGTTGAGAGAAATCGCAGTTGCCCAAGATCAAATATCGCCCCCGAAGCTCGGGGTCGATAAAGGGGCAACGCTCCAATCAAACGTTCACCACGGCTGATCACAATGACCTGCAATTGGTTCGCGTACTCGCTGCCGTAAAGGTCCCACCAGGTACGGAGCCAGTCAAAATGCAGCGGGGGAGCATTGAGGCTTGCGTCGAATAATTCATTCCACGCTTCACGCAATTCATCCCAGCGCGGGGTGTCGGTAATCAACTCGACGCGGACAACATCGGGCGATTCGGTGGCCGTAACGGTCCCCGGTGCAGGAATGGGAAGAGAAATCGCGGTCATTCGGCCACTCCGGAGGCAGTCCACCCTGGCGCGTCGGTAATTTCCCGCGGCTGCCACTCGCGTCGCAGCATGAGGGCGCATAAAGCTCCATATGCGACGCTAAACGCCGCGCCGTAGAGAAAAATCTCCAGCCAGGTTGTCGGGAGTCGATGGCGAACCAGCATCGCCAGCCCACAGGCAGGTGCAACAACGATGGCGGCGGGGGGGATTAGCACATGCAGCGCGTATTCACGAAGCGGCAGCTGCAGCAATCGGCAGGCGTAAACCAACGGCACGACACCGCGGCTGATCACCCCGCATGCCGCCACGGCTGTACATACTCCGACTAGCCCACTGGTTGTCGCCAGAATCGCAGACAAACCAATCACCGCAGCCGCTTCCCCCAGAGTCGTCAACGCGAAGATTTTGTGTCGATTCATCCCAAGGATCATGCTGCACGCAATGCCTTGCGACATTGGCAGCGCTTCGCCGATGGCGAGAATCGTCAGCAGCCGTGCCGATCCCGCGAGAGTCGGCCCCATCCACAAGTTAATAAATGGCTTGCCGAGAATGATCAGGCCCGTCACGAGCAAGAGCGCCAACGCCCATGCATATTTGCTTCCCTCCATCAGCAACTGACGCTGTGTTTCGCGGCGATTGGTGGCGTGGAGGGCTGTCGCAACCGGCGTGACGACCGCAGCCGCGGCGGTGACAATGCTGCGCGAGTAAATGGTCAATCGCCCGGCAACATTGAATGCGGTCACACTCACCAGGTTCAACCGCGCGCCGATGACCATCGGCATGCCATCGGCTGTCATTCGCTGGCCAATTCCCCAGATCGAATTCCACATTGCGTACGGAACAAGGCTCTTAGAAGTCGCCCATTTTGGTCGCGAGCGTGGAAACGTGGCATAACGTGTCAACATCCAGCAAGCGCCCACCTTGGCGCCCTCGCGAACAAGCGTTGTGGCCAAAAGTGCGATCGCCAACGCGACGATGGAGAGTCCCTGATGCACCACGATGACCGTCAAACTCGCGAGGATCAGGGTGTGCGCGACCTCAATGGCGTTGATCAAATCAAATCGACCGAACGCCCAAAGCGTTGCGTCATAAACGCCCATCGCCAGCGTCACGCAAACGCTCACCCCTACGAGAATCACCGCAAGCCGAACTGCGGCGATTTGATCGGGAGGAATCGTATAGATACGCACGAAGGCGTATTGGAGGGTGATCGTGACGATCAGCCCCACAATGGCAGCCACGATCAGAATGGCATGCGCTGTGGAGATGATCGATCCGACGCTCTCGCGATCGTCGCGCGCATTGTGCAACGCGATATGACGCCCGATCGAACTGCGCAACCCAAAATCAAGCAGGCTGATGACGATCACGACAGACAGGATCAGGATCCACAGACCGTACGTTTCTTCGCCGAGCCGATGAACCAAAAAGGGTGGAACCAGCAGACCCGTCGCCATGCTGGCAGCTAAGCCGGCCCAGTTCCATATCGCGTTGCGTGTCAGTGTCTTGTGAATGCTCATGAAGCCAACTAGCCAGCTACCGCTATAGGCTCTCGATGGTTGGTCTGCTCACTCAGGTCTAGCGCACTTCCCGACATGAACGGCGCCTTGGGAAGATCAAAAAATGACAGCAGCGTCGGGGCCACGGAATCCAGCGGCACGGATTCCGTATGAACGCGGTGCGCTTTTCGAGGCGTCCTGATCCAGAGCGCGCCATCGGGATGATGCATCCCGCTCTTCATGCCAAATGACTGATAAAACAACTGCTCAAAATCGGCTGATGTGGCGGTTCCGTCCACCCGGACTTGAGCATGATCCGGAACCAATCGGAAGATTCCGCAGCCGCCGGAGAGCTGCGACGCGTTGCGCTTTAGCCGCATGACTTGCGTCCCATCAATGTTCAGCTTGAACAGCTTCTGCTCCGCCGCTTCAGCGTCCGCGTCGGATGCGAAGATGAGCTGAAACTCTTCAGACATCACCGGATTGATCTGGCATTTGCTTTCGACTCCCGCAAACGCGAGCAGCCGCTTGAAGTCGCGCGGGCGATAGCCGGTCTTGCCGCCGGATTGCTCGTAGATCAGGCACGGCTGCTGGCTGAGCGCGGTGCACATCACGATGGTTGCATCGTCGCCCAGAAGCCGCATGAAACGTGTCACGAGTTGATCCATCTGCTGATAGCCAAAAATGACGGCGGAATCGAACTCCGCCTGCTCTTTCGCCGTCGGCTTCACCTCAAAAAGCTCCGGCTGCATGTTGCGCCAGTAGCAATGCTGCATGTGCGCCGTGCTGTTGAGGAAAAACGTCGCAAAATCCGGCTGGACTTGGCGATAGATCGAGCAGAAGACGTCCGCCTGCAAGCGGTCCAAGATCATCGCCCGCTTCCAGCGATGCTTTCCCGTTCGCTCTGTGGCGAGCTGCTTAACGATGGCGCGAACCGTCGCGAACGAAAGTCCATGTCCCAGCATGAAACTCAGGAACTGCGCGTAGTCCACTTTGCTCAGCGCGACGCGCCCACTTGTGTGCTCGAGAACGTTGTTGCGGACGAATTTGAAATACGACGAAAAGTACTCGGCGGGAAACGCTGGCGGATTCACCGTCCACGGATCGGGCAGGACGTATCCGTTGATTGGCGTCTGGTATTTCACATTCATGCTGCCACAGATCCAGGAAGTGAGTCCTTCGCGGGACAGCAGATCCCACACGCGCGGCTTCTCAAATTTGTAACCATCGCCCAGAAGCTCAACGCCGTGCTCGTCAAAATTCACGCCCGAATGCACCGTCGTCCACTGGATCCACGGATCCAGATGAGGCGCGCGCTCCTGAGCGACGGTCGTGAACACCTGCGACTCTTCGTACAACCGGCTAAAGCCCGGCAGACGGTCCTCACGCATGAATCGGTCCAGCAATGAGGGACACAGCTCATTGAATTCCAGAACAATCACCGGAGAAATTGATTTCATGGCTAGTTCCAGCGAACGGTCAGGCGCACAAAGAGATAGGTGGCGATCAGGAAGAGGATGCTGGCCAGCATCACGCGTGCGATCAATGTGGGCGTCAATTTCTGTATTTGGATGCTGGCGGGAACGCCCGCGAGCCTGAAATATGAGACCGACAGACCCAGCATGAGATAGGTCGGCACCACATATGATCGCGACAGCGAGAGCATCCCCGCGACATAGCCGACCACCGTCGCCAGCAGATGCGGCCGCAGACGTCGCAATCGTTCATCCGCTACCCACGTTCGTCGACCATTGGCATACAGACCCCGAACTGAGAGATAAAATGCCGCGAAGAAATGCGTTCCTCCCAGCAAGCCCAGTTCCGCGTAGCAATGCAGGAACGAGTTGTGCGCGGCTAACTCCGCCCGGTCGGCGAAGTTGTCGAAACCAATTCCAAACAGCGGCGATTCCCGCAGAAACACGAATGCGTCGCTCCAAAGCTGAATGCGCATCTGTGCCGTATCAGAATGGTCCGACAAATCGATGTTTGTCTGCCGGCCTGCAAACGTCAGCATCAGAATGGGCAACGCAATGCACGTCAGCGGGAGCATGCGACGCCAGCCCACGCGCGCCACGAAAAACGCCGTCAGCGCGGCAAGCAGTACCAGAAATCCGCCTCGCGATTTGGTCAGGAGCAGCGCGTATCCCAGGATTCCGATTGCAAGCAGCGATATCGCGCGCCGGCGCAAGCGTCCTCTACCCATCCAGGCCCACAGCACCATTCCCGGGACCAGAATCATGCAAATGTCGTTTGGATCATTGAATATCCCCGGCCCGCACAATCGCTGGGTGGCGATCTCTTCGCCGTCGCGATTGACCGAATACTCCGTCACCGGCGCGACCCCTTCGCTGGAAATGATTCCGTGATATCCAAGGATCGACAGCGCTGCGAGAACCAGAGCAAGCCACCCAATCACGCGCACGAATTGCGTCAACCGATCCGTGGAATTCACCAAGGCAACGATCAACAGGTAGTACACGAGCAATCGCACAAAGGCAGATGTGGCCTTGGCTGCTCCGCCGATATACGCGTGAGTCAGATGCGACAATCCAACCGCCACCAGCAAGCCGATCACGCAAACGGTAATGGGCGTCGTGTAAAGCAATCGCGGCTCCAACTGCTGCATGACTTCGGGCAATGAAATTGCCAGGCATGCGAGAATCAGAATCTCAAAAATGGGCGGCGACTTGTCCGGGGCGATGATGTCGCCCGGACGAATGAAGAGCATCGCGTTGATCAACAGAAACAGCCCAAACGCCAACCGTCGCCGCCAGCCGACGCGCTGAAGGCTGGGCGAAGGCAGCGCTTCAACTTCGGGAAAGAATGCGACCGTGGACATTGATGCGGACAGGCTTCTCAACTCGTCCCGATCTCGCAGGCTTCATGATCTTCGAGCATCTCGATGCTCTCCACGCGCGTTTCCGCTGCGCGGCGCTCAGATTTGATCAACTCGCGACACACGGCGCTGGCAGCCACGCTGATGAGATAGAACAACGTTGAAACCGCAATGCGAAGATCGAGCAGTGGGCCAATTCGCTGTACGTAATGCAGGTCGTATGCCAGCTTGCGTCGCACGCCTTCCAGATTCGAATCCGAAGGCAGCTGCGTCTGTGCCAGCCCGGTCATGCCCGGGCGAACGATCAGGCGCTCGTGGTAGCGCGTGAAGGCACGCTCCAATCTGCCTGAGATTTCCGGTCGCTCGGGGCGCGGGCCGATGAGGCTCATGTCGCCAACCAGCACATTCCACAGTTGCGGCAGTTCATCCAGGTGCGTGTCGCGAAGGAATCGCCCCACGCGAGTGACGCGCGTGTCATTGGGAGTTGACCAGACTGGGCCTGTATCGGCCTCCGAGTTGGGAGACATGGTCCGCAGCTTGTGCATTCGAAACGGCCGGCTATTTCGCCCCAGGCGGATCTGTGAATAGAGAATCGGCCCGGCCGAGGTGAATTTCACCAGCAGCGCGCAGAGGACGAGGATGGGCGCAGCGCACAGCAACAACAACACTGCGGCGATGCGCTCGGCGACCGTTTTACATGCAACATAAACTTTTCTCCGTCGGCTGTGCGCAAACCGGCGCACCCTGGGCGTCACTAGCCGGCGCAATTCCGAGATATCAAATCCGGTTGTCTCCGATCGCACTGCTCCTCCGTCCCGAAAACTTCCCCAAATGCGCGATGCTGCGTGAAGCCGCTGCTTCAATAGATGCGACGAACCGACCGAGTCAGCTGAAGTGTTCCCACGTTTGCGAATTGAACGATTGTCAAGTTGGGAAATTCATCGCGATGTTCGAAGGCTTCGCCCCCGTCAACTGCGCGGCGGCTTTTTCGCCGTCCGGGTTGATGCTGCGCAACGAAATGTCCTTGCGGAGCCTTTCGATCACTCCTGCGGATCGAGCAGAGCTCCGTCGATTTCCAGGCTGGCCGCTCTCCCCAGCATGTCCACCTGGAGGATCAAACGATCGCGGGCGGCGCGGTCTTTGATGACCCCTTGCAGCCCGCGAAACGGACCTGACCTGACCGTGACATGGATCCCGTTTCGCAAAAACGGATAGACGTCCAGCATCGCCCCCTTTGTCAGGGCGAGATGTAAATTTCTTAATTCAGTATCAAGCCGATCCTGATCGGCGACGCGGAGAATCCGGGCGACGCGGTGCGTGCTGCTGGCGCGATACGTTTCCTGCACTGACCCACGAAGGAACAAATATCCCGCGAAAAGCGGCCTTTTCACATGAAATTTGCGGCGGCCGTAGTACTTGGCTTCGCAGATGAGCGGCAGGTAGTGGGAAATTCCCACAGCACTCAGATCGTCGGCGAGCGCCTTTTCCTGGCGGCTTTTCACATGCAGAACAAACCACTCGCCCGGCGCAGTTTCATCCAATGGCGACTGCTGGACGTGCAAAGCGTCCACAGCCGTCTCTAATGTAGCGCTAGCCAAGCGCATGAGACTTCTCTTGAACTGCCTCGATGACAAAAATCCGCTGCGACTTAAACGTGAAAAACTGTCAAACCCACGCCGCGGCGGCACGCAAAAGGGAGCTACCCACTCCAGCCGGCGCCCTGGCCCGGCTGATCGACATAAATACACGACCTGTCTGCAATTCCGCAAGAAAAAACGAGAAAACTGACTTTGCATCGACACATGTCGAGGGGCGAATTGGGCCATCTCCCAGCGAAGCTGTCACATGCACGCGGCAAAATCGTATAGTCATCGTTGATCATCGTGCGTACCGTAGCAGGCGGAGCAGCTCTCTCATGAACACGCTGCGGTCATCCGTTAACGACCCCAATGACCCCCATGCTCACCAACCTACCCTAACTACCGGGGCGGACTTGGAACGAGCCAAGGGCGTCTTAATCCTTCTTCATGGACGCGGCGCGACGGCGCAAAGCATCTTGTCGTTGGCTTTGCAACTCGACCTGAACGATGTCGCAGCCATCGCGCCGCAGGCTGCCAACAACACCTGGTACCCCAATTCCTTCCTGGCGCCTCTCGAATCGAATCAACCCCATCTCGATTCGGCACTACAACGAGTGGATTCCATCGTGGCTGGATTACTGTCGCGCGGACTCGCCAGCCCGCGCATCGCGCTGCTGGGATTTTCACAAGGTGCTTGCCTGACGCTCGAATATGTTGCACGCCATCCGCGCCGTTACGCGGGGGTGATGGGACTCACCGGTGGTCTCATAGGCCCGCCCGGCACGCCTCATCACTACCCTGGCTCGCTTGACGGCACGCCGGTTTTCCTCGGCACCAGCGATCCCGATCCGCACGTTCCGTTCGAGCGCGTGTTGGAAACGCGAGATGTGATGACGCGCATGAACGCGATCGTCGAATTGCGTCGCTACCCCGGGATGCCGCATACGATTAACCAGGAAGAACTAGATGCGTGTCGAACGCTGATTATTCAAGCGTTCAACACACCGGAGTAAACATGCCGCCAGCCATCGCGGGAATTCATCACGTCACGGCGATCACGTCCGATGCGCAAAAGAACATCGACTTTTATTGCGGCGTGCTCGGGCTGCGGCTGGTGAAGCTCACCGTCAATTTTGATGACCCGGCCAGCTATCACCTGTATTACGGCGATGAGCTTGGCCGCCCTGGCACGGTGATGACATTTTTCGCTTGGCCCGGTGGTTATCCCGGCCGCATCGGACCGCCGCAGGTGACCAGCACAGCCTTCGCTGTTCCCGCAGGCTCGCTAACACACTGGGCTGATCGACTCGACAAACACGGAGTCAAAGCCAAGCCCGCGATCACACGTTTTCATGATCGAGTCCTGGAATTCACTGATCCTGACGGCATGCACCTGGAGATCGCTGCGGTTGAGCAACCGGGCGGTCAAGCTTGGAAAGGCGGGCCTGTGCCGATTGAACATGCCATCCGAGGATTTCATGGGGTCACGATCTCAGAAGAAGGTTACGAGAAGACAGCCAAGCTGCTGAGCGACGTGATGGGGTTCAAGTCCGAAGAAAGCGAACAAAACCGCTTCCGCTATCGCGCAGGCAGCGGCGATGGCTTTGCGTCCACAGTCGATTTGCTCTGTGTCCCCGATGCGCGACATGGCGGGATGGGAGCGGGAATCGTCCATCACGTCGCATTCCGCACCGCTGACGACGCCAGCCAGGCCGCGTGGCGGGATGAAATCGTGCGACAGGGCTCGAACGTCTCCCCGGTGATGGATCGAACGTATTTCCACTCCATCTATTATCGCGAGCCTGGGGGTGTGCTCTTTGAGATTGCTACCGAATCACCGGGTTTCACAGTGGACGAATCGGCGGAGAAACTCGGGACCAGCCTCCGCCTGCCCCCGTGGCTGGAAGAGCATCGCGCGGAAATCATACGTGCTGTGCCGCCGATCCGATTGCCCAAATATTGAGGCAGCGCTTAATAGCTGGGCGTGATTCATCAGGCAGCGGCGCCGAGCTGCACGCCGTGAACAATCGCTCCGATGACGTTCATCACTGGCCCAACCGACGCAATGCCGCTGGTTCCGGCGCGATTCGCGATTGCTCGTTCGTAAATTTCGATCAGCTTCGCGTAGTTGAGCGCTCCATTGTATTTCTCAACATATTCGTGGCGCGCTGGCGCACGCATGCGCGAAAGTCGTGCCGGCTGAGCCGATAACTCGCGCACCTTGGCGGCTAGGTCGGCAGCGTCACCCGAGCGGAAGAGTTCTCCGGTCACCTGCGACGTGATTAACTCCGCTGATGCTCCGAGATTTGAGGTTAGAACCGGCGTACCCTTGGCAAACGCTTCCACAACGGTTCGTCCAAAGGTCTCATAAGTGATTGAAGGTGAGATCAGCAGCGCAGCTTCGCCGACCCGCGCGAGCGCGTCAGCGTGTGGCAACCGCCCCAGCCACTGGATGCGATTGCTGCCCTTGCAGGCTTCCTTCACGCGATCCGCCAATGGGCCGTCGCCGATGATCGTTAGGGGCATTTCAATGCCGTATGTAAGCCACGCGTTCAAAAGGACTTCCACGCCTTTCTCGGCGGCTAGGCGCCCTACGAAGATCGCGCCGCCCGCAGAGCCGGTTCCCGGTCGCGGATCGGGAAAGACGAAATTCGGCTTTACCGCGATTCGATCAGCTGGGAAGCCGCCCTCGATGTATTTTCGCCGCGCAAACTCGCTGGGAGTGAAGTAAAGGTCAACCGCCCGCTTCCACGTCCCCAGCGCCCGGTGCATTCCGACCATCGCGCTCACGACCGCCGTCGCGCCCAAATCGTTGCGATAGCAACGATGCCGCAGTGCAGGCAACGGGACGCTGCGCCCCAGGCACTCTTCGCACGTGCTTCCGTTTCTCAGAAACAGCGAATTCGCGCAAAGCAGCCGATAATTTCGCAAAGACTGCACCACCGGTACCCCTGCGCGACGCGCGGCGTAGTAGGCTGCGGGCGAAATCAGCGGGAACGTATTGGTGCAATGCATGACCTGCGGGCGCTCGGCGCGGAACAGAGCGCGGAGCCGCCGGTAGGTCTCACCATTCCACAGTGTCCCCGCGGCGAGGCGCAACCGGCTCATGTTTGGAATGGCGTTGTTGTGCAGCGTAAAGCGTATGACCTCGTGGCCATGCGCTTCGAGCAGACGGGCTTCATCGTCGAACGAGTGATCTTCGCCGCCGCTGTGCTGATAGTGGTTGTGACAGAGCAGTACCTTCACGAACGCCGCCTCATTTTACCGGACGTTGATCGAACTCGCTTCGTGGGACATACCAACGCGTTTCTACAATCACAATCGGCGGACGTGATCAGTGTGATGAGAAAAACGATGGCGCACGTTTGAACCACGTCACCTCCAGCCGATAGTTTTAGATTGCAACGTTGCGGAAATGGATCAGGACTATATCGGACGCACCGCCCGCGGGAGAATCGACATTTATCAATCTGTTCCAGTCTTAGGTGAGGAAACGACCGGGCAGCCCAGCAGGGCGACCGAAGGCGCCATCGCGCGCTTTGCAGCCGTTGCACGGCGGCCGTCAATGCTTGCGCTGATGGACCAGGCGATTGTCAGCGGAGCGAGCTTTCTGACGACCGTCGCGATCGGACGCTTTGCCGATGCCGAACAGCTTGGAGTTTACTCCCTGGGAATCTCAGGTCTGCTGATGGTTCTTGCATTGCAAATGTCATTGATGACGACGCCTTACGCAGTGCAACATCATGGCGCGCGCGACAACGCCAAGATCTATGCCGGCAGCACATTGATTATGCAGTTGTCGCTGGTGCTGGTGATGTGTGTTGGCTTGCTGGTTGGCGCTGTCCTGAATCTGAACTTGAGAATTTTGCTGCTTGCGATGCTCTTCGCCGCGCCATTTTTGATGCTTCGCGAGTTTGCGCGGCGAATGGCCTACGCCGGTCTTTCAGTGGCGACGGCGCTGGCGATTGATCTACCAGTCGTCGTGCTACAGCTTACAGCGCTTGCTGCGCTTGGTTTCACCGGCAAGTTGAGCGCCAAGACTGCGTTCATCGCATTGGGCTCCGCCGCGGTAGTGGGGGTGGCGATCGGGTTTGTGAGCTTGCGCCGCCTTTTTCAATTTCGCCGCAATCTGATCGCATCCGACTTGCAGCGGAGCTGGCGCTTTGGGCGGTGGATCGCTGGATCGCAACTGCTCGATGTCATTAACACCCAAGGGGCGTTCTGGCTTATCGCGATCGTCCTGGGTACGGCATCAACAGGCGTCTATGCTGCTTGCCTCGCCATTGTCCTGTTGTGCAATCCATTCATGTTGGCCGTCGGCAATATTCTCACTCCGCGGGCAGCCGAGACGTTTGCGAATCGTGGCCGCGATGCATTGCGACGATTGATCCATCGCGCCGCCGGAATCCTTGCCATCGCCATGGCGCTCTACTGCTTGATCCTCGCGATGGGGGGCAATTGGCTTGCACGTGCAATTTACGGCGACGAGTACGGTAGCCACGGCTTGCTGATCTTGATTCTCGGGCTCTCATTCTTTGCCAGCGCGATCACCATGGCCTTCAACGATGGCATCCGCGCACTGGGCCGATCGGACATCGAGTTCAAAACCATGGCGCTCGACGCGCTGCTCACAATCGGATTGGGCGTAATGGGATTGATCACTTTTGGGCTTATCGGGCTGGCGTCCGCAAGCCTGGCCGGATCGATAGCAGCATTGGTGTTGCAAGCAACGGCATTCACGCGGTTAAACCAGACGTCATGACCTTTGCACGTTATCTGCCGCGATTTCGCAATGCTCAGCGCAGCCTCGAGGAATTGGCTGCGCGGGAAATGTGGTCGGCTTCGCAAATGCAGCAGTGGCAGCTCGAGCGTCTGAACCAACTGTGGTCGCACGCATCGCAGCATGTTCCATATTACGTCGAGCTGGCGAAATCGAATTCTTTGCCGCCGCGATTCAATTCGCTTGAGCAATATATCGCCCAGATGCCGCTGCTGGCCAAAGAAACGGTTCGGAAGTGCGCCGATGAATTCGTCTCGCGAATGGCTGGCCGTGGCCGATGGCGAAAGACTTCCGGATCGACCGGGACACCCATGCGATTCTTCGCCTCGGATGCGACGCATCAGGCGGCGCTGCGCTACCAATATCGCTTCCGGCAGACGTGGGACCTTGAAATATTCGATCGCGCCGCCTTCTTTGGGGCGGGAGTGGCGAGAAGTGCCCGAGGGATTGATGGATTGATCCGGCGAGTGCGCGAGACTGTCACCGATCGCCTGCGAAATCGCATTCGATTGCCTGTTCATGAAATGAGCCGGGACGAACTGGCCAATCAATTGCAGCGCCTTGCCCAATTTGGGCCTGCCTATCTATATGGCTACAGCCGAGCGATCCATTTGCTGGCGCTGGAGGTTCAGTCGCGCGGATTCCAATGCGATGCCATGCGCGTGGTGATGATGACGTCCGAACCGGCATCTGCGCACATGATTGCTGCCGTTGAGCGGGCGTTTGCGGTGCCAGCCGTCATCGAATATGGCTCTACTGAAACTGGTGTAACAGCCTACGAATGGCGCGACCGCAAATTGCGCGTGCGAAGCGATCGGGTGTTGATGGAGACTCTGCCAAGACCCGACGGCCGCTACGACATCGTCAAGACGCTTCTCGATAACTTCGACTTTCCGCTGTTGAGATATTGCATCGGGGATGTGACCGATGCGCCGCTGGCTGCGACGGATGAGGCCTTTGCGGTGCTGAAAAACATCGCCGGTCGCAATGACGACGTCGTCTATACGTCAGCCGGCGCGGCTGTGCATCCGTCGGAAATCGATGGGATTTTTGAAACTACGCACGCCGCTACTGTGCGTCGATATCGCTTGCATCAGTCCGCATCCGGGGGTGTTCACGTTCAGGTTGAGCCGCTCAATTCCACTCAAATCGATATTTCAGCTTTGAGCGCAGCAATCGCGCGGGTCTTGCCGGGATGCAACGTCACAATAGAAGTCGTCAGCCACGTTCCCCAAACAGCTTCCGGCAAGCATCGCCTGATCACTTCGGAATACGTGCCTCGCTGAGGCGAGGTACAATTCCCGAATGAACATCGATTTCTCTGATCGCCACGTTGTCGTCACGGGCGGCACGGGGTCGCTGGGCGCAGCAGTTGTCAAGTTGCTCGTAGAATCGGGGGCGACGGTTCACATTCCAGCCCATCGCACGGCAGATCCCTCCAGATTTCCGCTCGCGAAACATGAACGGGTCAAGTTGATTGCACCCGTTGATCTGACGAGCGAAGAAGCGGTGCAATCTTTTTACCAAGCGTTGCCTGGGTTGTGGGCGTCAATCCACACTGCGGGTGGATTTGCAGCCAAGCCGATCGTGGAAACCTCACTTGCCGACTTTCGCGGGATGTTCGACACCAACACGATTACAGCCTTCCTCTGCTCGCGCGAAGCCGTTCGAAAGATCCGGGCGAGTTCCAAATCGGGTGGGCGGATCGTCAACGTGGCTAGCAAAGTCGCGCTTGTCGCGACGCCGGGACTGACAGCTTATGCTGTCAGCAAAGCTGCTGTGGCCAGTCTCACCGTCAGCCTCGCGGAAGAATTGGCGGCTGAAAGGATCTGGGTCAACGCCGTTGTTCCCTCAACGATGGACACGCCACCCAATCGACAAGCCATGCCTAACGTGGATTTCACGAAATGGCCCAAGGTCACTGAGGTGGCGGGCACGATCGCCTTTTTGGCTTCCCCGCAAAACGCGGTGACGCGCGGTGCGCTGGTGCCCGTATACGGCCAAAGCTGATTCGAGAAGAAACGAGTTACGGTGCTGGTTTAGTGGGGGGTTGGCGGGTATTTTCCAAAGCCTTTCGCTGTGCGCTATACGCATCGTGGAATTGTTCCCACTGCTTTCGCACAGCCGGCGGCCATTGCTCGACGCGCATTTCCGCAGCTGTCTCATCGGCATTGATATCGTCGGGGGTGCCCTTGCTCTTGGCCTTCTTGCGTTCCTTCTTATCGAGCAGCTTGAGAATGTAATTGGTCCGCCCCTGGCCCGGCGGAAGGGAAAAGTATTTTTCCACGCGATTGATATGCTTGCCCAACCAAGCCGCTTCAAGGCCAGCGCGGTACTCGGACTCCGTCAGCTTTTTGGCGGCATATGCCTGGTCAAGCTCCTGATCGCGATCGTCCAATACCTTGTAATATTGCCGTTGCTGTTCGAACGGGAGCTTTTCGAAGCTCTTGGAATCAATGAATTTCGTGAGCGCAATTGCATTGTCATTCAGCCGTGGCGCGTCTTGGCCCATAAAGGAAGCCGTCGCCCAGATGGCTAAGGCCAGGGCCACAAAAGTGATCGCGCCAATGATGAGCCATCGCCGATGCGAGGCGGTGGACTTCTTTGGCGAAGTTGCACTAATCGTAACTGTCATTGCACCGGTGGCGGATCGGCATCAGTGCCGTTGCCGCTGAATAGACGATTGGTGGCATTCAAGTGGGTTGCTGCGACGCTCTCGTCGTCGTTCACGATATAACCCAAATCCTGAAGCGCCATCAATTCAACATGTCCGTCACAGAATGCGACGTTGGTCTTGCGCTGATGCCGCGGATCGGGCGCCGATCGGTTCTGCGGCGCCCGTTGCTGCGCATCGGCATAGTCTGAAGTGGCGGTGAGCCGCGGCGGATCGAGCGAAAACGCTTTATTGCCCACGGCGAAGATGTCTTTTGTTCCGTCTACGTAATATCCGCCGCGGTTCTTTTTCGCCTTCCCCGATGCGGTGCCCAGGCAATCGGTCGCCATCACCGTTTCCGTGGCCTTAATGCGCCCGCTTTTCACTGGATAGTTAATGTACGCGCCACTGGGTTTGTATCGCGCGTTGCCGAGGAACTGATAGTTGTATCCGTAAGGGTAGTTCCGGCTGTTGGTCCAATCGGGCACGGCAGGGCAGAGAAAGAATTCATCGGTGACCTGCCAACTGTCATCTTCCATCTTTTTCGGATTGCGCGTGGCGTAGCGTTTCATCTGTGCGCCGAGCAGCTCGTACCAGCGCGGGCGATATTCTTCGCCTTCCCCAAGGTCATAGGTGCTGTTAAACCCGGCATACCGGGGAAGCCGGGCGGGAACTGAGAGGCTGCCGTTGGCTGACGCGTACATCTGCCAGGCTGTCCCAAATTGCCTCAACGTACTAGCACAGCGGACCGTATACGCCTGCTGACGGACGCGCGACAGGACAGGTAAGAGAATTCCCATCAGCACCGCGATGATGCCGATGACCACCAAAAGCTCGATCATGGTGAATCCGCGCCGCAAAAGTCTCCCAAATTGACGATTTGACCCCCCTCACGGGCACCCAACCGGCGCAAATATAACCGAAAAATACGCTTTTGCCTTAAGGAACCTTAATGATAAGTTAACGCTTCGGGAGCGTGGGCAAGTCGTGTTCGAACACCATTATCAGCGAAGCCGCTACGAGTTGAAATACCTCATTGATGAGCCTTGCGCGCGTCAGGTGAGGGATTTTGTGCGTAGTTACCTCAAACGCGACCCGCACGCCAAACCGCAGATGCGCTACGCCTACCCAATTTATTCCTTATACCTCGATGATCCGGGCCTCATGCTGTTTCGCGCCACCGTACAGGGCCAGAAAAACCGCATCAAGCTGCGCGTGCGCTACTACGACCACAATCCATCCAGCCCGCTCTTTTGCGAGATCAAGCGGAGGGTCAATGATGTGATCCTTAAGCAGCGCGCGATCATCCGCCGTGAAGCGCTGGACGGATTGCTGGCAGGATGTTCTCCAAAAGTCGAGGATCTGTGCGACCCGGATGATGTTGACTCGTACAGTGCGCTGCGCGAATTCTGCTATCTGCGGAACACGCTTCATGCCACTCCGAAGATGATCATTTACTACGAGCGTGAAGCATGGATCGCTTCGGATGATGAAAACGTCCGAATCACCTTCGACCGCGCAGCCGCTGCCGCTCATTATGCGCACACGCTCGAGCCGCAGAAGTGGGACGATGCGAAGCTCGAGAGTGTGATTCTCGAACTGAAATTTGACGACCGGTTTCCGTTATGGATGCGCGGCTTGGTGCAGAGCTGCAATTTGTACCGCACGACGATGGGTAAATACGTTCATTGCATGGAGCAAATTCCACAGCCCAACCGTCCATACGCTTACGTGAATGCCTCATGAGTGACTTCATTCAGACATTGATGCCAAGCGATCTTCCGACGTCCCTCGGCGGGGCGGAATACGCGCTTCTCGCGCTTCTGGTCGCCTTTTCCATTGGCCACGTCATCGCCTGGACGTACATGCTCACCCACACGGGCTTGTCCTATTCGCAAATGTTCACTTCGTCGTTGCTGGTGCTGCCGGTGATCGTGGCGCTGACGATGATGCTGCTGGCGGGAAACATCCTCATCGCGTTGGGGTTGCTGTCGGTCTTTGCGATGATCCGATTCCGCAATGTGCTCAAGGACACGCGCGATACGACCTTTATTCTCTGGGCGGTCGTGGAAGGAGTTTCGGCGGGCACCCAGCGGCTGAGCCTGGGGATTGTTGGCGTGATCGTGGTGGCGCTGGTGTTCCTATACACGCGCATCACCGCCTTTGGCAGCCGGCATCGATATGACGTGGTGGTTTCGGTGCAGTGGTCGGGCAATGGCTCAACTGCACTGCTGAAAGATGTCTTCCGCCGGCACACCGTTCGCGCGCAACTGGCCAGCCAGCATGACATCGACGCGGAAAAGGTCGATTTGTCCTATCGGCTGCTTCTGCGCAATCCATCGCGGGCGCGCGAGCTCATCACGGATCTGCAGGGGACAAAAGGGGTGGACCGGGTGGCGCTGTTTCATCGCTCGGATGAAGCGGAGGTTTGATCGCTCATGTCTGAAGTGTCGTCCGTAACGGTTCCGTGGAAGCTTAAACTGCGCCGCGCGCGATACCAGATCGTGCCCGTGGGAACCATGCTTTTGAGCACGCTCCTCGCGGGGTGGCTGTGGATGCGCCACGCCAGTTCCTCGACCGCAACTGGGGAAGTCAGCGCGGTTCGGATCTCCATTGAGAGCAAGGTTGAAGGAGTCCTCCAGGAACTGCCCAATCCAGTGCACGTGTTTGACACTGTGCGCAACGGCCAGCTGATTGCGCGGATTGATTTGACGCTGGTCGACAAGCAACTGCAGCGCATGCGCGCCGAAGTGGAGCGACTTCGCGCGACCGGCGCCGCCGCGACGACTCAGCCTGTGGACCTGGTCATCGCCGAGCGTGAGGCCCAGATGGCTGAGTTGCAGGCGCGCCTGGACGCGCGAGAGATCAAATCGCCCATCGATGGCACAGTGATGGAGATTCGTGAGCGGCCAGGCCAAAGCGCGCGTTTGACCAAGGCGATCATGGTTATCGCCGGAAACGACGCCGATTACATCATCGGTTACCTGCGTGAGAATCAGCCCCTTCGGCCAGTTCCGGGGATGAAGGTGACGGTGCGAACCCGCGGCGGCGTCACCGGCAAACGCTCATACGACACATACGTAAGCAGCGTCGCGCCTCAGGTGGAGCCCATGCCAGCGCGGCATTTGATGAAAGTTGATCTTCCTGAATGGGCATTGCCCGTGCAGGTGGCGATTCCGCCTGATGCGGATCTGAAACCCGGGGAGCTTGTCGATCTTGTCTTTCACCCAAAGGATTAGGGGAGTGATTGTGTCGTGGCCGGCGCTGAGTCGAGCCTGACCTGCAGGATTTCGCCGCTTTCAGCGATGACCAGCACGCCATCGGGATTGAAACAGCACCCTTCGGCTTGGATGGGTGGGATCGTGAACTTTCGCGGCGTCGCTTGGGCAACTTTGCTGATGTCGGATTCGATGGGAAACACGTAAAGCGTCCGTTGGCCAAGCACGGCAAGCTGTTGGCCATCCGCACTGATATCCGCTGCGGTAACTGGCTCAACAATCGGCAGATCGTACAGGCGTTCGAGCACGCGCTGTTTTTTGGTTGGTGCCAGTGAGAATCGGTAGAGCGCTGCCCGATTGCCCGCTTCAACCTTGGAAATGAGGTAGCCATTTCCATCGTGGATGAAGAGGCTTTCGCAGTTGAATGGTTCTTCGGGGAAGCCAAGTTTCCACGTCGCTGAGACGTGTGTCTTGTGGGGTGATCTGGGATCGGGTTCGTCAATGCGATAAATCGCCACACTCTTGCGTTGGCGCGAGTTGTTACCCGTATCAGCGAGGTAAAGGTTTTTATCTGCATCGATCGCGATGTCTTCCCAATCCTTGAACTTGGCATCGACCTTTATCTGCCCGACCGGCGCACCGTCGATGTTTAATGCATAGAGGATTCCGTCATGGCCATCGTTGTGGGTCCAGTAGACGCCGGGATGCGCGCGGCTCGTGGCCAAGCCTGACGCTTCGATCAGCGATTTGACGCGGACTTGCCCAACTTGACTGACCGGCGAGGGTGTCGCTGCGACGCAGATTGCGCAGACTGCCCACACACTGAGTGTTGATCCGAATCGTTTCATACTCGGTGCAACCATACGGATGACAACGCTTCAAGGCTACCTCTTTTTGCTCGTAGAAACGTGAGGATTGGGTTAGAATTTCACTTGGGTGTCGTTGCCGCAGGGTAACGATCATGTCGGATTGTAATGTCAGGTTCGGAGGGAAGATGCGGAAGTGCGGGGCCATTGCGCGAGCGGTGTTAGAGTCGCTCGAGCAGCGCCGGCTGATGGCCGGCGTGATCATCAACGAATTTCTAGCCAACAACAACAGTGGCATCGTTGACCAGGACAACGATCACTCTGATTGGATTGAAATTCGTAACACCGACGCGACATCGGTGAATCTCGCCGGTTGGTATCTTACCGACGATGCCGCCGTTCCGACCAAGTGGCAATTCCCTTCGACCACGCTGGCTGGGAATGCCTATTTGCTTGTCTATGCATCGGGCAAGAACCGCGCCGTTGCTGGTCAACAGCTTCACACCAACTTCCAACTTGATGGCGATAATGGCGAATATCTCGCGCTTGTGAAGCCGGGGGGAACGATTATCGCGGACTCGTTTGCGCCATTTCCGCCGCAGGATCCGGACATCTCCTATGGCCGCGGCGCAAGCGGCATCACCACCGACAATCTCATCGATGAAGATGCACCAGTCAAAGTGAAAGTGCCAACCGTCGCGTCAGCGATCGATTCAACGTGGCGGGGCTTGAGCTTTGTGCCGGATGGAACCTGGCTCTCGGGCATTACCGGAGTCGGATACGATCTCGAGCCCGATTACGTGCCGTACATCGGATTGGACGTTGAAACCCCGATGTACAACAAAAATCCGACCGCCTACATCAGGCAGACCTTCAATGTCAGCGATGCGGGTGCTTTGACCTCCCTGAAACTGCGGATGCGTTACGAAGACGGGTTTGTTGCCTACCTCAATGGCACTGAAATCGCTCGACGTAACGCGCCTGCCGGGACGCCGGCATGGAACGCGACCAGCAGCACCGGCCGGGCCGACTCCGCCGCCGTCGTTTATGAAGACATCGATGTGTCAGCCGCGCTGACGTCGATGGTCAGCGGCACCAACGTGCTGGCGATCCACGGCCTGAACAACGCGAAGGATTCCAGCGACTTCCTGATTAGCCCGCTGTTGCTGGCTGATCGTTCAGTTGGATCCGGGACCGGGTTCTTCATGGCCACGCCGACCCCCGGCACTGCAAATACCGTGGGCACGCTCGGTTTCGTCGCCGACACCAATTTTTCGGTCGATCGCGGCTTTTACGACGCGCCGATCAGCGTTGCGATTACCACCGCCACGGCCGGAGCGCAGATTCGCTACACGCTGGACGGCACCGCTCCCACAGCAACGACGGGCCTGATCTACAGCTCGCCGATCGCGATCAGCACGACAAAGACCCTGCGCGCCGCCGCATTCAAAACCGGCTGGACGCCGACGGATGTTGACACGCAAACCTATATCTTCCTCAACGATGTCATCCATCAGAGCGGAACGGGACTGCCCGCGTACACGAATTGGGGATCGGGCGGCGTCCCGGATTGGGAAATGGATCCGACGATCGTCAACAACGCTGCTTACTCCGGCACCATCAAGAACGATCTCAAAGCCGTGCCGACGATGTCGCTGGTCATGCCCTGGACCGACTGGTTTGGCCCCAGCGGCATTTACATCGACGGGTCCGGCGTGGAGCGCGCAGGTTCGGTCGAGATGATCACCGCCAACAACGCGAATGAGTTTCAAAGCGACGCTGCCCTGGAGATTCAGGGTGCATCCAGCACAGTACGATGGAACCTCGATAAGCTGTCGGTGAAAGTGACGTTCAAGGCGCCGTTCGGGCCAACCAAACTGAACGCGCCGCTCTTTACCAATCCAGCTTACGACCAGGGCGCAGCAGTCAAGTTTGATTCATTCGTTCTGGACAGCGTGTACGACGAATCATGGATGGCTTCCAGCGGGACGCAGCGCGATCGCGCGAAGTTCGTCCAGGACCAGGTGACCGCTGACCTCCAGAATGCCGCCGGCGGCCATGGGCCCCACGGAACATACACGCACCTTTACTTGAACGGTTTGTACTGGGGCGTTTATTACCTGCACGAGATTCCGGATGACAGCTTTGCGGAGCAGTATCTCGGCGGAGATCGCGAAGACTACGACGTCATCAAACATAACGGCTCCACCGTTGTTGCCGGCGATAGCACCGCGTCGAGCAATTACTCCGCGCTGATGACGCTGGTGGGCAAGGACATGACCGTCCTGGCCAACTACAACGCCGTGGCAGCCAAGCTGGAGATTGATGAATTCATCGACTACTTGATGATCAACCAGTACACGGGCAACAGTGACTGGGCTTCGCATAACTGGTATGCCTCATTCAACCGCGTCGATCCCAACGGCAAGTGGCGCTTTCACACCTGGGACGCGGAATATTCCTTCCGTGACGTCACCAACGACCTCACCCTGAAGAACGATTCGAACGCGCCGACGGGCATTCACAACAAGCTGATGGCCAGTCCGGAATACAAGCAGCGCTTCAACGATCACGTGCAGAAGATGCTTCGCAATGGCGGCTTGCTCACGCCAACAGCCGCAGCCGCTGTCTATATGGGGCGGGTTAATCAGGTGGACCGGGCGATGGTCGGCGAATCGGCGCGCTGGGGTGACAATCACGATGATGGCGTTGATACGCACACGTATGCCGAGTGGCGCGCTACTCAGGATGGAATGGCCACCAACTTTTTCAACATCCGCACCAACACGATTCTTTCACAGTACACATCGCGGAGTTGGCTCATCTCACTCGCTGCTCCCAACCTCAGCCAGAACGGCGGGACGGTCTCTCCCGGATATCAGCTGGTCATCACCAAGCCAACGGGCTCGCCCGCAAGCAGCGCGATTTACTACACGCTGGACGGGACGGACCCGCGCTTAAACGGCGGGGGGCTCAATTCGACCGCTGTTCCATACTCGAGCGCCATTACATTGAACGTAGCCAAGCGTGTGAAGGCACGCATCAAGGATGGAACCAATTGGAGTCCGCTGATTGACGTGACCTTCGTCATGCCCACGACGTTCCCGCTGCGCATTTCCGAAATTCACTATCATCCCGCCAACCACTCGGGCGTGGTTGATCCGGATGACATCGAATTCATTGAACTGGTCAACACCAGCGCATCAACGATCAATTTAAACGGCGTGCAGATCACCGGTGCGATCGACCCCTACAGCTTCGGCAGCATCAACCTGAACGCGGGTCAGCGCATCGTCGTGCCGCATAAGGTCGCGACATTCGATTTCGTCTATGGAACTGGGATCAATCGCACCGCAACAGGTTACGGCGGGAAGCTGGATAACTCTGGCGAGGCCATCACGCTTCTTGGACCGGTCGGCGAAACGCTGCAGACCTTCACATTTGGCGACGCGTCGCCATGGCCGACGACCCCGGACGGGGAGGGACCTTCGCTGGAAATCACCAATGCCCTGGGCGATCCGAGCGATCCAACCAACTGGCATGCCAGCGTGGTGGACGGCGGGACGCCAGGAATCGTTGCGCAGCCGCCGGTGGTGCTCTCGTCGGGATTCGGATCCCCCGGCGCGGACGCGATTACGGTCCAATTCGATCACGACATGGACTCATCCAGCTTTGTCCCCGCGGATATCGATGTTCAGCTTCTTCCCGGTGGACCGATCATCCATCCGACATCGATTTCGTTCTCGAATTCCAAGACGGCGCTCTTTACCTTCTCAACGCCGCTGGCCAGCGGGAACTATCACGCCACGCTTCTCGCCGGCAGCGTGAAAGACACCGCCGGCGCCGCCATCACGGCTGCGCACGAAATTGATTTCTTCGCGCTCAACGCGGATGCGAATCACGACCGCCACGTCGATGCTGCGGATCAGGCGATTCTCACGGCGCATCTGGGCCAGGCGGGAACCTTCGCGACAGGCGATTTTGATCGCAACGGGACCGTGAATTCCGCGGATCAGAGCATTCTGAATACGAATTTCCACATCTGGCTCCCCGCGCCCGGGTCGCTCGCCTTACCCGCCTCGACGGGCGATGACGCTTATCGCCTCCGGCGCGAGACGGCTTCCATGGTACAGGCCTTTGCCGGTGCCGATGCAACTGCCACGTATCGGATCATGCTCGCCAATGTCACGTCCCTGTCGTTTGCGGGCGGGCTTGGCAATGACACGCTGACGTTCGATGGCAGCAACGGCGCGCCGCTGGGCGCGCTGGCATTGAATTTTGACGGTGGCAATTCTGGAACAGACGTTCTGAACGTCCTTGGCTCGACTGGTGCGGACACGGTCATTTTCTCCAGCACCGCCGTGACCTTTGGATCAACCGTGACCGTCAGCGGCGTTGAAACACGCACGTTTACCGGCGGCGGCGGCGGTGATGACCTGACGATCAACGGGGGAGTCGTTGCCCTGACAGCCACCGAATTATTCGCAGCGCTTCAAGTGAGCCCCGGCGCAACGTTAGATGTGCGCAATTTCGGATTTGCCCGCAACTATTCCGGAACGTCTCCGCTCGCAACTCTCGAGCAGAACGTCCAGCTCGGCCGCGGCGACGGGACTTGGGGCGGCGCAGGAATTATCACCAGCTTGAACGCTGCAAAACTTCCCTCGATGCTGACAACCGTCGGCCTCGCTGAAGCCAGCAACGTGGTCAACTTCAACGGCAACACGACCGCTCTTTGGCAGGGCGTAGCGGTCGATCAAACCACGGTGCTGGTCCGTTACACCTTCGCTGGCGATGCCACCCTCAACCGCGTCATCGATGGGGATGATTTTTTCCTGGTCGATAGCCATATCACCCCCGGCCCGATCACCTACGCGTTTGGCGACTTCAATCACGACAACCGCGTGGATGGCGACGACTATTTCCTGATCGATTCCAACTACAACAAGGGCGGCATCGCTCTGGGCGGCGACGTCCTGCCTGCCGAGCCATTGGCTGAGCAGGTAAGCCTTCGCGTCGAATTGAGGAGCGACTTGTTCGCCGCTACTCCGGCAACGCCCGCGCATAAGCGACTCGTGGATGAGCTAACCAGCTCCGAAAACCAAACGCTGATTTAGACAAGCGATCAGCGGATGCGGCGTGTATCATGAACGAATGGGGTTGCGGACTTGGGCACTGTGGATTTTGTTGCTCACATGTGGAATTGAAGGCTCGCAGGCTGCCGAGCCACCGGCAGATTTAATCATCCCGCTGCATTCCGTCACGGTCGTTGTATCAGGGCTTCCCGACTCGACAAAACTCATTGGCGCAGAGCTCGCCGTTTGGCGTAGCATATCGGTGGGCCCGGAAAGCGCTCTTGAGAGGGTCGATCTGAAACGTCCGACATTCGACTCAGAGGGAAAGGTTCACGTTGATTTGGCCCCCGGCGCCTATCGCTTCGAGTTGATTCACCAATTGTCTGCAAACGAGTTTGTTGCCGCGTGTTCACCGCCTGTCAAAATCCGTGAAAAGACCAATGTCGACCTGAGGCTTCAGCGCAGCCAGGAGGTTGCAGTCACCCTCCAAGGCAAACCGCTGCGCATTCGCCGCCTGGCCATTCGATCAATTGGACCGCAGGGCGAGTTGAAAAGTGACGTTGACAATGATTCGCCCCTCACGTTTTGGAGAACATCGGGAACGGAAAGAGCGCTACGGATCGTCGGCACGATCAAAGAGGCGCGCCCGACTACAGCTGCCGATTGGGAGGAAAGCCCGGGGATCACGTGGGTTTACGCGTGGGAGAAACTCAAAGATGTCCGCAAGCCAGCCATTGCCATCGACCGAGCGAGCTACAATCTCGTGTCATTTCGCATGCGTCCTGACACGGCTGCTGGGTCACAGGCAGAGATCTCTTGCCGGTTTCCCACTGAATTCAGCCACGATCCGATCGGTATTACCGATCGCATCCTGATCAATCGCGATTACCTCTTGCTCGGCTACCAACTGAAGCTGCCGGGGGCGGCAGGCGCGGCGGAGTTTCTGCCCGAGCCATATAGGCTATCCCGCAACACCGTCGTTGATCTGGGTGGGCCGCTTGAGGCCAGCGGATGGGCGGAGCTCATTTCCATGGACAAGGACGCTGCGCCTACAGATCGCCTCTGGTGGGTGTTGGCGGTGACCGATCGTCGCGGACACGTGCTCGATACCAACGCGTCAACGATCGAGCAAAAAGTGGAGGCCAAGCTGGACGACAACGATTGGACTGCCGAGAGCCCAATCTCAGAGGTGGACGCAAAGGCTCTGTCCGCGATCCAGCAGCGTCTGAAGCTTCGGTTCAGTTCAACATATCCTGGAATGGGCATGCTGACGGTAGTTCCACAACCCTTTGAACAGTTACGCACCGACGAGTTTTCCTTCAAGCTTCCTGGCGCTTGGCGCTTTCGGGCGCACAACTACCTGGCCAAGCTGGAACGGATGAAGCAAGCCTGTCGACGCGCGACGGCGCGGCCCGGCCCCCTCCGCGAATTTGTCATGTGGCGCGTGAACACACCGGGCATGTATCTCGCCACCGCTGGGGTGGGCAGCCCAAAGGGTGGCCAGGTCATGGGCATGCATATGCCGATCTCGGGGTTGGCACACGACGATCCGTTTGAGGAGCCGTTCGCGATGTGCCACGAGATGCTTCACAATTTTGGGTACGGCCATGATGACGCGATGACGCTGAACACGCTGCGCGCGCAACGCCTGTTCAATCTGGCGCGTTGGAAGGCCAACGATGACAGGAATTGGCTGCCATAACCACGGTCTGGCAGGGCAGCGGAACTCAACTGGCGGCGGGCGGAAAATCTTCTACGACGATGACGCGCGCCGCGTATTGTGAACCCACCTTAGACCTTAGAAACTCCAGCAGAGGCGCTTCCATCGCCTGCAGTCGTGTTTTCCTGGCTGGATCATTGGTGAGATAGCTCAGATCCTGCGCATCTCCTTTTTCTAAGGTCAGCGGATCAAGCGATGGTAGATCGGTTGCCAAATCCTCACCCTGCGGCTCGCTGATCAGGTCGAAAGTGCCGCAATTCGCGTGGGTCGAGCAATCGATGTGGATCCGCCGGCCAAGCGCTTCCCCGAGGTCCCACAGATCCTGAGGATCCATCGCATGCGCCGGCATAGTGGGAATCAATTTGCGAAAATCCCCGACCGATGTGGCGTCGTCGGCGCGGCGAAATGCCTCCAGAGCACGAATCGCATCCACCGTTCGCCGATTGGGGATAGATTTGAAAGCGCAACGTGAGGCGGGCATGCTCCTGAGATGATGTTCGAGGCTTTGCAGCGTCCAGCTCTCCGGCCAGTCACGATGCTCCACTGACCTTCCCCCATGCCCGCTGCCGATCCGTAGCCATGCATCGTAACGAAAGCGATTCATCTCGTTGCGTGCGCGGCCGCGACGCGGTTGAACGACCACTTCGCTTACCATTGGCAGATGTGAACCCAATAGGCGAAAAAATCGCGGCGCCACCGCTAATTCCGAGTTCATCTCCATGCGGCCCGGAAGCAATGCGCGCAGCGTTTTGATCGCTTGCTCGTCGCCCGCCTGATGAAGCACGACGGATAGCTGAAATGCTTCGAGCAGCCCGAGGTCCTTGACATCACCGATGAATACAACGCCGCCCGGACGAAGCGCTCGCAGGGATTTACTGATCACATCAGCAAGGTAAGCCCAACCTGGAAAATACTGGACCACCGAATTGAGCAGCACCAGGTCGAAGTGACCCTGTGGTAGTGCATCAAAATCCTCGGCCGCCGCGCGGCGCAGGTTCACGTGCGCAAGGTAGGATTGCGCCGACACATGACGCTGCACATAATCCATGACGCGCGAGCTGAAATCCGTCGCCCAATACTCTTCGCAATATGGCGCGACGCGAAACAGCAACAACCCGGTGCCGCACCCAATTTCGAGTATGCGCTTAGCACCAAAGCTGCGGATTCGCTGCACGCCTTGTTCGACCCATTCAGCCATTTCCCATTCTGGCAGCGGCTGGCCGGTATAGCTGCTGGTCCATCCCGCCAGATTCAAATCCGCGCGCGCTGGGACATTCGCCCGCGGGTCAACCGCCGAATCGAGATTGGAGTACGACACTTCCGAGAGCTTTCGCCACTTGGCCACATGCGCTCGATCGATTGCGGTAGCGGCAGTGCTGTCCAGTTGAATGTTGGACGTTGGCAACACAAATGCGTCCACGCGCGGGCGACCAGTTGAATCTAAACGCAGATGAACTCTCGCGTCCCTTACAAGCGGATGCGCGCGCAACGCGTTAACAATCGAGCCTTCATCGATTTGATCTCGGGGAGGGATCACGACCGCACAAAACATCACAGCCAAAGGGTCGATTTTCAACCCGCGCATTCCGCCGGTTGGCATCGACATAACTTCACCTGCTTAGCTGGCTTCTCTAAATTGACATGGGTTTTAATCGCTGGACAGACGTCCGCCGGCAAGGAATTTCCTTTTACAACCCGCGTTTTCTTATCCATGATGCTGCGAAATTAGTGAGCAGAGGTGTACGCGTGATCGTCGCGCAGCACGAAGTTCGTATGAGTGCATGCTTATGCATCGCAGCGAAGCACTGAATCTTGCTCTGCCCGTTTATCTGCACGCCCACGCGCAGCCACATCGGCCGGCGCTGGTCGTCGACGAGGAACGATTCACGTATGCGCAGCTCGCGCAATCGGCAGGGCGGGTCGCCGGATGGTTGCGCGAACGCTTTGCCGAGCCGAACCTGGCTCCGCGTGTCGGAATCCTTGCCGGGCGTAGCTACGAAACATACGCGGGGATTCTCGGGACGTGCTGGGCGGGCGGAACCTATGTCCCGCTCAATCCAAAGCTGCCGGTCAGACGACTCAAAGAAATCGTCGAGCGCGGCCAACTTCACGCTGTCATCGCGGATCGTCGCGGCGCCGCGCATCTACCGGAAATATCCCTGGCGCGACCGCTGCATATCCTCACGCCTCAGGAAACCGCTCTCCCGCTGTCCGCTGACAGCGTGACCGATTGGTCCGCGCTGAAACCGCTGGAAAATCTGCCCCCGCCCGTCGCGCTGCACGCGGATCATCCGGCGTACATCATCTTCACCTCGGGAACCACAGGCATTCCCAAGGGAGTTGCGGTAAGCGTTGGCAACGTGGTGCACTTTCTCGCCTGCATGCACGCTCTGCATCATCTGGGGCCGGAAGATCGCGTTGCTCAGTACACCGAAATTTCCTTCGACGTCTCGGTCTCGGAAATGTTTGCCTGCTGGCAAGGCGGGGCCGCACTGTTCGTTGTGCCCGAACCCCTGGTCATGGGCCCAGCCGGCTTTTTCAAGGAACACGGTATCACGTTCTGGATGTCGGTACCCTCTGCCATCCCAATGATGCAGCGGATGCGGCAGGTGCAACCAGGACTTCTTCCCGCCCTGCGCGTTTCCATTTTCGGTGGTGAAAGCTTCGACACCCAGCTGGCGAAAAAATGGCAGGCCGTCGCGCCCAACTCGATCGTTTACAACCTGTATGGTCCTACCGAAGCGACCGTCGCGTGCTTCCTGCAGCGTCTCACTGATCCACCGGTAGAAACGCCCGGACGCGGCACGCTGGCAATCGGCCGACCGTACGCGGGAACGCAAGCGGCCATCATCGGACCGAGCGGAGACTTTCTGCAAACAGGCGAAGTCGGCGAGCTGGCTATCAGCGGCCCGCAGGTTGCTCTGGGATATTTCGAAGACGACGATTTGACCGCCCGATGTTTTCGGGTGCTCGATCATCCCATCGGCGGCAAGTCGCGATGGTACCTGACCGGCGATCTCGCATTTCGCGACGCGCAGGATGTCTTCCATTGTCTTGGACGCATCGATCATCAGGTCAAGGTGATGGGGCATCGTATCGAGCTGGAGGAAGTTGAAGCGCATCTGCGCGCGGTCTGCCGGACGCAATCTGCAGCCGCTGTGGCATGGCCGGTGGTTGATGGTCTGGCGCTGGGTATTGTCGGATTTGTCGCTGGAGGCGGGAGCGTCGCCACGTGCGTGTGGGATGAACTTCGTCAGCGTATGCCGACGTACATGGTCCCCAAGGAAGTTCGTACTGTGGAGGTGTTGCCTCTATCCAATAACGGGAAAGTGGATCGTGTCGCGTTGCGCAAGGTCCTCGAGCAGGAGTGTAGCGCATGACCGCCCTCACCGGCGAGCTTCTCTTTCATCGCGCTTCGCGAACCGAGGCGCTGCGCACGCCCGCGGGGCGACTGGCACTGGTGGCGCCATTCACGGCAATGCTCGCCGCGCTCAAAATGCCGTACTGGTGGGCGGTAGGAATCACCCTGGCGCTCACGTCTCTGTTCCCGGCCCACAGAAAGCGAATTGCCCTGGTGGCTGCGGCGTGTTGGGTATTGCTTGCGCCAGCAGTGAACGTCGCTGTGCTGGCCGATCTGGCGAAGGATCATTCTGCCGACGCATGGATCGCTGCCGTAGCCGCTCACGGCGCGATGATCATTCCATGCGCTGCCGTGGGGATGGCGTTCCTGATGGCATGGGCGTTCCTCTGGTTCGTTCGACGATTCTCCAAATCTCCCATTGCGCGCCGGCCGGTCATGTGGCTGATTCTGCTGCTTCTGGCGATGTATCAGATGGCCAGCGCACCGCTGCGCGGATTGCCGTGGCTGATGCTCGCCGCCACCACGGTCGCGTTCAACCAGTACATCTGGTTCTTCGCCTATTGGATCATCGAAAACTGTGGTCGTAGCAACGAAAAGCCGTTGTTGCGAATGTATGCCTTGCGTCCGTTCTGGGGCTTCACCACCGTTCCGTACGGCAAAGGGCCTGCCTATTTGGAGCAGGTGGAGGCTCAGGATGCAGAACAGCTCGCAATGGCGCAACTCAAAGGAATCAAGCTGCTGATTCTCGCCGCGATGTGGACGGCGGTGCTGATCATGCTCAAGCGTGTTTTGTTTGGACCCAGCGATTCGTTGACGAGCATCCCGCGCACCGCGGCCAACCCGCTCATTCCCACTTACCAGATGGCGCTGGATGCGATGGAGCAGGGGCATCCCTACTCTCTGCCGCTGCGCTGGGCAGCGCTGATCGGTTACTTCACAATGTGGGTGCTCTACTTCACGATTTTCGGCCACAAGGTCGTGGCGATTTGCCGGATGTCGGGATTCAATATATTCCGCAACACCTACAAACCATATCTGGCCACATCGATCGCCGAGTTTTTCAACTGCATTTATTACTACTTTAAGGAGCTTCTGGTCATATTTTTCTTCTATCCAACGTACCTGAGATATTTTAAACGGCATCCCCGGCTGCGCCTGCTTACTGCAACATTCGGAGCTGCCGGACTAGGAAATTTTCTCTTCCACTTCCTGAAGGAAGACGCACGGATCCTGCGCTTTGGGCTTTGGAATACGCTGCTTTTCTATCGTCCCTACATGATGTACACCCTGGTTCTGGGATGCGCAATTTCACTCTCGCAGCTTCGCCACCGCCGGCATGACAGCAGTTCGCTGACCGGCGCGCGGCGCGTGGCGGCAACTGCCGGCGTCTGGCTGTTCTTTTGCCTGCTTTGCGTCATCGAGGAACCAAACGATCGCCACGGCTTAGCTTCATACGGACATTATTTCGCCAGTCTTTTCGTTCCTTAAACCTTCTGGGAGGGATGAAACCGATGTCGATACGTGAACAGATCCGCGAATATCTCATCAAGCTTCTTCACGCAAACAAGGATTATGTCACATCGCTGGCTGACAACGAGTCGCTGGTGCTCAGCGGCAGACTGAGCTCGCTGGATGTCGTGGACACATTGACCTTTTTGGAAGAGACATTTCATTTCGAGATGAATCCCGTCGGATTCAGCCAGGCAAAGTTTGACACAGTGGACCGCATCATGGCGTTGCTGCTCGAAGAAGGCGTCGATGTCACGGCCGCGTCTGCGCAGGCCAAATGAGAAGCCCCATGCAGAGAGTTCCCGAGCGAGAACTGATGGACGGCACGCAAGAAGCGCGCACGTATGCGGGCGCCAAATTCCCCGATGTGGTGGGCGATGTCGTCGATCGCCTGCTGAAGCTGGCTGGCGGCGCGGAGCAGCCACTGCGTCTGATTGATCTGGGAACAGGGCCGGGATCGATTCCGATCCTGGTCGCTCGAGCGCGGCCGCGCTGGCGGATCACAGCACTTGATGCGTCAAAAGCAATGCTGCGCATTGCCGCGATTGCATTCAAAATGGCAGATGTCCATGAGCAGGTGAGCACATTGCTGGCCGACGCCAAGGCGACAGGACTGCCAGCCGAATCCTTCGACGTAGTGTTCTGCAATAATTTTCTCCACCACATGCCAGATCCTGTGCCATTGTGGCGGGAGATCAAACGTCTCGCCGCGCCGGGCGCCTTGATCTATGTCCGTGACCTTGTGCGCCCTGAATCGCCCGAGGCGGCCAAGGATATCGTAAAACAATATGCCTCGGATAAGCCTGAGTCGTTTCAGGAAGGTTATTACCTTTCACTTCTTTCCGCGTTTCTTGTGGAAGAGGTGCGCGCTCACTTGCATGAGGCGGGGCTATCGTCCCTGACCATCGAGCCCGTATCCCATCGCAATCTCGACATATTCGGCCGAATTCCCGGGTAACTGATGCAAAAATACTCTGATGCAATTCGATCCGCTGCACAGGAGCATCGCCCCGAGTGGCAGCAGATTCGTGGCTGGATCGAACGATTCATCTGCGGTACCAGCGTGATGCAGAACGTCGTGGGCCAGCGCGATCATCCCGATGGTGGAAAGGTCACGCAGGCGCAATTCGATGCGGGCGCACGCGTCGCTCATGTCTGCCCATTTCTCATCGATTCGATTGAGCGCGATCTTTTTTACATCGAAGAGTCACCCCTGACGGATCTTCGCCAGATCCGAAAGCTGCTCACTGCGCGCATGAACGACTTCAAACAGGCCGAGCCCGCATATGACCCGATCGCGGCGGGTCAGCTGGCAGCGATGCCAGTCGGCCTCAAGGCGCTGCTGATCTTTTTTCCCCAGTACCAGCAGACGTTTTGCGGACCGGATCCTTACGTCGATGAGATCTTCAAATGGATGATCATCCGTTTCCTGCGTGACGGACTAATCCTCGGCCAGTTCTACAAGGGTTGCGAAGAGCCGGCGGTGCATAATCCTCAGTGGAAAAAAGTTCTGACCGCACCCTATCTCGCTTGGGTCGTCCGCTATCTCCAACCGCACGACAGCGCCTTCATCAAGCCCGGATCGACGGGACATCCAATTTATGCCAGCCTCTTACCTGTAGCGCAGGCTAAAAAATTGTGATGCCACACTTTCCCCGATTAAAGCGGCACCTTCAGGAAGCGGTACGCGAGTGTGCGACGCGTTGTTGATAATGTCCAGTTCAGCCGCAGATGCTCGCACTTACCGGAGCGATGCTGGTTAGCCCTGGGTGCATGATGATAAGTAGCAGCGACAGGACTCGAACCTGTGACCCGGGGCTTATGAATCCCCTGCTCTGCCAACTGAGCTACGCTGCCGTCGAAAAGGGCAAGATATCAATCCTACGGCGGTTGACAAGGTGGGTTCAAGGCGGACGCGTCGGTGGGCAGGATCGACAATAGCGGACAGTTCGCTATGTCATGCGACACGAAACGTCACCGGCAAGCGCGTCCTTCTGTCGATCGTGATGCGTTTTGTCGAACGCTTCCTCGGCGGGCCTGAGAAAGAGCATGAATGGTTGCGAACGGGTTTGACGATGCCTTCGAGGACCCGCATTCGGCTTTGGAAACGAAGTGACCGAAAGTTCAGGCGAGGAAAAGACGCCGTTCTTTTGCCGATCAACTAAAGCAGCTATCAATTGGGTGATAGGAAGCTCCCGACTCGGGTCGCGATCCTTCATCGCTCCCTAGCGTAACCATTTGTGGCCAAGGCATTTCCGCCCTACAATGCGGGATTACCGGACAGGGACTCGACTTCACCTAAACCCAGACAAGACGTGCAGATACGGAATTTTTCGATCATCGCCCACATTGACCACGGCAAGAGCACCTTGTCCGATCGTTTGCTCATGCGCGCGGGCGCCATAACGGAACGTGAATTCAAAGAGCAGATCCTCGATGACATGGACCTCGAGCGCGAGCGCGGGATCACCATCAAAGCGTCAGCCGTCACCGTATTTCATGATCACAACGGCGAGAAGTTCATGCTGAACTTCATCGACACGCCGGGCCACGTTGATTTCCATTACGAAGTGCAAAAGGCCCTTCAAGCGTGCGAGGGCGCGATTCTCGTTGTCGATGCGACGCAGGGAGTCCAGGCCCAGACTGTTGCCAACGCATACGCTGCAATTGATGTTGGCTTGGAAATCATTCCTGTCATCAACAAGATCGATCTGCCCAGCGCTGATCCGGTGCGCGTGGCTGAGGAAATCGAACAGGTTCTAGGCTTCAGCGCCGAGGATGCGATTCTCGTCTCAGCCAAGACAGGGCAGGGCATCGATGAACTGATCACCAAGCTCTGCGATCAGCTTCCTCCACCGCGCGGCAAGGCAGAGCTCCCAACCCGAGCGCTGATCTTCGATTCGATCTACGACGACTACCGGGGTGTGATCACCTACGTCCGCGTCGTCGACGGTGAGCTGCGCAAGGGGCAGGAAATCCGTTTCATGGGTACGGACAAGCGCTACGAGGTGACGGATCTCGGCAAACTGATGCCGCGGCCTAAACAGGTTGCTTCGCTTGGCACGGGTGAGGTCGGGTACATGGTGGCTGCCATCAAGGACCTGCATGATGTCCGCATCGGCGATACGGTGACGGATGCGCGCAATCCCGCCGCCGAGGCGCTCCCCGGATACAAGCCGAGCCAGCAGATGGTGTACTGCGATTTCTACCCAAGCGGCGAAACGCAATACGACGAGCTTCGTGACGCGATGGATCGCCTCAGTCTCAACGACAGCTCATTCAGCTTCGAGCCCGAGAGCAACGATGCGCTGGGTTTCGGATTTCGATGTGGCTTTCTCGGCCTGCTACATATGGAGATCATCCAGGAACGGTTGGAGCGCGAATTCAAGATCCAGATGATCCAGACGGCGCCGACCGTCACCTACGAGATCAAGAAAACCGATGGAACGTTGACCCGCATCGACAGTCCAAGCGAACTGCCCAACCCGACACTGGTCGAAGAGATTCGTGAGCCGTTCATCCTGATGAACCTGATCCTCCCGGCTGACAGCGTCGGGAATCTGATGAAATTGTGCGAGGATCGACGCGGGATCTATAAAAAGACCGAGTACATCGGCGCGACGCGCGTGCTGCTGACGTATGAGTTGCCGCTGGCTGAAGTCATTTACGATTTCTACGATCGCTTGAAGAGCGCCACCAAGGGTTATGGCACGATGGACTTTGACTTCGTCGGTTTCCGCGGCGGCGATCTGGTCAAGGTGGATATCCTCGTCAACGGCGATCGCGTCGATGCGCTGTCAACCATTGTTCATCGCGATCATGCCGAGGCTCGCGGACGAAAGTTGCTCGTGCGCCTGAAGGAAGAAATCGACAAACACCTCTTCGAAATCCCGCTGCAGGCCGCTATCGGCGGCAAAATTATTGCACGCGAGACCATCAAGTCCGTCGGCAAAAACGTCACAGCCAAGTGCTACGGCGGCGACGTGACGCGCAAGCGCAAGCTGCTGGAAAAGCAAAAAGAAGGCAAGAAGCGCATGAAGCGAGTGGGATCCGTCGATATCCCGCAGGAAGCCTTCATGGCCGTTCTGGAATCGGGCGATTAGGCATCGCTCTTCGTACGAGGCGTCTCCATGGGCTACAAGGTGACCAGCGACATCGATACGCAAAAGACATTGATGTCGGTCAACGCCGTCTCCGAATTTGGCTCGAGAATCTTGCAACTGTTTGGCGAGATCCGACCCAGAAAAATCATCGAAACCGGAACATTTTTGGGCACCGGGACAACCGCGATCATTGGGGCTGCCCTTCGGTATCACAAGATCGAGCGCGCCGAGTTCTATTCCATCGAGGTGAATCGCCAGTATTTCGAACGCGCGCACAGCAATGTTCAGCAGCAGCGGATTAACGTTCAACTGCTGCACGGACTTTCTGTGCCGCGAAGCCTCTTGCCATCGGTTGAGCAGATTCAGAAGGACTTCGTTGACCAGAAAATCGACGGCATCTACGTCGACTGGAACGAAGCGCAGCGGGCCGTCGCTTATCACCAGGAAACCGATCACGCCGTTGCTGACGACTTGCTTGGCCGTTGCCTTGAGAGATTCCAGTATGCGCCCGATTTTCTGCTTCTCGATAGCGCCGGCCACCTTGGCTACATCGAATTTCGCTACGCCATTGAAAAGGTCCGCGCGCGTTGTCACTTGGCGCTGGATGACACGAATCATGTGAAGCACTATCGAAGCGTCCAGGAAATGAAGGCTGATCCGCGATTCAAGATTCTCCACGAATCTCCGGAAAAGTTCGGCTTTTGCATCGCTGAGTTTGATCCATCCCGGCGCTGAGTCGATCCCGGCAGGTGCTGTGTGAGGCGGTATGCACGACAAATCACAAGCTGCCCAGACTCAGGTTGACGCTGGTACGCTGTGCTGGTGCGGTGGGCGCCTCGATCCATCGGTTCATCCGCTGTACGGAAAATGTCGCGAGTGCGGGACGCTTGTTCTCTGGCGGCGTCCGACCGATGCGGAATTGCAGGAGTTTTATACGCTCGATGGTTACTGGCGAAAGCATCAGCACGAAACGCTTGGCACGCCCACGATCGAGCAGCGGGCCAACAACGATTTTCGCGATCGTATTCCAATCTGGTTCAAGCTTCTGACTGAATACAAGCCTCGTCCGCGCGAAATATTGGACATCGGATGCGGGCACGGCGGCTTCCTGCACTACTGCAACGAGCGTGGAATCACCAATCTCTTCGGAATTGAAGTCGATCAGCAGACCTGCGCGTTTGTCCGCGAGCGATTTGGCCTCACCAATGTGTTTCAGGGGATGTTTCCGGAAACCGAGCTTCCGCAGAGCGAGTTCGAGGTCATCACGGGATTTGATGTCCTTGAGCATTTCACAGATCCAGTCGCGGCGCTGAAGGCGGCGCACAAGCTTCTGTCAGCCGACGGGCTGGCCATTTTTCAGACGCCTTGCTACCAGGGGGAAAGCCGGCGATGGCCCTTTTTTGCGGCGCCGGAACATGTGCATTTGTTCAATGATCGCAGCGTGCGCAAGCTGTTCGAGAAAGCGTCGCTGGAAGTGATCGATGTGGTGCGCGGGCGCTTTCCGTTCGATCCGACCGTAATGGCTGTAATCGCACGCCGCGCGCCAGTCGTGAAGCGACTGGTTTATTTGCGACCGGATTATGTGGGCGATTCAGTACTCGCAGCCTCGACATTGCCGCATCTGCGCGCGGCGTATCCCCAAGCGCGGATTGCCGTGGTGTGTCAGGAGCTGTGCAAACCGCTCTATGAGCATTGCCCGCATGTCGATGAGATCATCACGTTTGACCGCATGCGCATGTATTCTGATGAAGCCTACCAAAAAGAGGTGGTGCAGCGCGTGAAGGCGTTCGGCGGCGAACTGTGCATCAACACGGTCTATTCGCGAGAGCCGCTGACCGATTTCCTGGCTAATCACAGCGCGCCCAATCGCATCGCATTTGAGGGCGATTTCTGCAACATGGAGCCTGCGCAGCGTCGCAACAATGATGCGCAATACAAACGGCTGGTCCAAGCTGGCGGCATTGGCGCGAATGAGCTTGATCTGTTGCGGACCTTTCTGCAGTCGCTGGGAATTGAATCGGGCCAGCTTGGGCCCTTGGTGTGGACTTCAACCGACGACGCTGCAGCGGCGGATGAAATCTTTAAATCACACAATTTGTCGCCGGAAAAGACCATTGCATTGTTCGCCGGCGGTGGGCATCCACTCAAAGATTACACGCGCTGGGGCGACGCGCTGGCAGCCGTGTGCAACGAGATGGATCTGAACGTCGTCGCGCTTGGGACAGCCAACCAATTCGAGCTGAACCAGACGAATCTGTCTCCACTGGGTCGGCGCGGAATCAATCTGAGCGGAAAGACGTCGCTGCGGGAATCAATGGAGGTCATTCGCCGCTGCCGATTAGCGGTGGGTGCGGATACGGGCACTGCACATATCGCCTGCGCCGTCGGCACGCCCAACGTAATCATGCTTGGCGGGGGCCATTTCGGGCGATATTGGCCATACACGCCGCTAAGTTCGATCGTTTCGCTCCCCATCGAGTGTTACGACTGCAAATGGCGCTGCCGCTTTCAGCGAATTCATTGCGTTGTCGATATCGCGTCTACCGTGATTGAAAAGGCGCTGAGAGAGACGCTGGAGCGTCGGTCAGCCAAGCCGCGCGTCTACGTGCAGGATCGATCGCTGCATCATCCGGCGCCGGGTGAGCCAAGGTGGAGAGGTTTTGGGCAACTGATCCGTCGCGATCGCATCGAGCTTATTGCGGTGGGCCGCGATGAACGCTCTGATGCGAAGCCAACTGCAATCCAGACAACGACGATCGCGCTCCCATCGCGCCACCTGCGCATCGTTGGCGATGCGACCAGGCCGGCGGATCCGCGACGTCATGCCTTGGCGCAGCGATGCCTGGCATCGACGCCGCAGCAGGTCATGCAGTTGGCGCGCGAAGTGATCCAGCTTGGGGCAGATTCCCGCCGCGTTTCTGCAAGTCCAGCCGAATTGGATGTTCTGGACGATATTTACAGTGCTGTCGGACGCCGCCATGGCGAATTGCTGCCCGCCAACTTGATGGCGGCTGCCATGCTCTATCTGTTTCCGCACGAATTGCCGCCGCACGAGTTTGACCTGTCGGGCTTGGCACCGGAGATGCTCGATGCTTTTGTCGCCTGGCAGTTTGACGAGCCACCGTTTTTTCACGGTGCCGGCGAGAGCGTTCGATACCTTCGATCGGTTCAGCGATGGGTTGCCCGCACGCATCGAAGTGTCCTCGAAGAACCATCCAGCGCGATATGGGGACAGGTGGCTCGCACGTTCCTCAACGTGCAAAACTTCATTCCCGCATATTTCAACAAATTGAACCTTCGCGAAGTTTACAGTCAGCGCGGCGACCTCCTTCAGCACGCAGCCAAGTCGATCGGAGCGCCGCTTGAGCACCAGTTTTCGCCCGTCAAAGCGAATCGCAGGCCGCGCCTAGGAATTCTCGCCGGACATTTTCAGCATTCCGCCGAGACTTCGGCGGCGCTTGCGGTTTACGAACATCTGGGCGACGAATTCGACATTTACCTCTACGCCATTCAGTCTTTCGACAGCCCGTCGGAGCAATATTGTCGCAGCCGCGCAAAGTTTTTCCGCAAAGTCGAAGGCCCCGTCTCCGAGCAGGCAGCCCAGATTCGCGCCGACGACCTGGACATCCTCTTCATCGCCACCAATGTCACCGCTGTAACGAATGTTCCATTGCTGTTGGGACTGCATCGCCTGGCGCGCGCACAGTGCACAAGCATCTCAGCCGTCACGACGAGCGGCCTGCCGAACATGGATTATTACATTTCCGGCACACTGACCGATCCCGCGGCCGATGCCCAGGATCACTATCGTGAGAAGCTGCTGCGGATGGAGGGATCGGTCCACTGTTTCGCGCGTGGCGGTGAAGAACCGCCGCCGAAGCTCAAGGTGCAACGCTCAGATTGGGGAATGCTGCCGGGAAGCGCCCTCTTCGCCTCGGCAGCCAATTTTTACAAGCTGATTCCTGAGTGCATTGAGACGTTTCTCAGTATCCTTGCCCAAACCGAAGAATCACACTTGCTGCTCATGCCCTTTGGGCCGAATTGGTCAAATCGATATCCACGCACCGAGTTTCTGGAGCATTTGTGGGCGATGGCTCGGCGGCGGGGGGTCGCGCCGGCGCGATTGCATGTCCTCAACATCGAGCCGGCGCCCAATCGCAATGATGTGAAGGAACTGCTCAAGTCCGCGGATGTTTACCTCGATTCGTACCCGTTCGGCGGATCGACTTCACTCATGGAACCTCTCGAGGTGGGTCTGCCTGTCGTTGTGCGGCGCGGCGCCCAGCTTCGCGGCGCGATGGCGGCTGGGATCATGCAGGAGTTGAACCTCCCGGAATTGATCGCGGAAGATGAAGCCGGATTCGTTCGGATTGCTGTGGAGCTTGCACAGGATGCCGATTTGCGCCAGCGCCGGCGCGATGCGACCGTCAGTGCCATGGCGGCGGGTCCGCGTTTTAGGGACAGTCGCGGATATGCCGTCAGAATCGCGCCCTTGTTCAGGTCCATGCTGAAGTCTTAACCCGCCTGCCAGCCTGTTTCTCCGGGTTTTTCCGGACTCCCGGCATCTCGCCTCTCTTCAGACCCGGTTCGGTTGAGCCGATACTTTCAAAGGCAGGCACGGCAGCTTGCCCAAGGAGTGTCCCGTGCCAGGTATTCAAATTGGCGAACTGCTGATCGAACAGGGCGTGCTGAGCAGCAGCCAGGTCGAACACATTCTCAAAATTCAAAAGGTCTCGCATCGTCCCTTCGGCGACCTCGCCGAGCGCCTCTACGGCATCAGCCCGCAGGCGGTGGAGGATGCGTGGGTGCAGCAATATCTCCGCATCGCGGGGACGATTGACCTCGAAGACCAACGCTTCGACGAGCAATGCCTCCGACTGCTCAATCGCCGCCAGGCATGGCAGTTTCACGTCCTTCCGGTGAATCGCGAGCAGGAAAATCTCAACATCGCAACCGACGCTGAGGGCTTGATTCGCGCGGTCAATTTCAGCGCTAAGAAGTTGGATGAGCCGGTCTTTTTCCAGATTGCCGAGCGCACGCAGCTTCGCGATTTCCTGATGCGGCATTATCCGGTGCCGGAGCACATTGCGCAGTTCGCGGAAACGCTCTAGACAACGAATATCGGGCGGGAACCGAAGGCGCGACCAGCGATGGTCGTGCCTTTTCTATTTGGAAGCCGGGGGAATCATCACTTCGGCGAAATCATCCTGGTAAACGCTTTTCCATCCAAGCTCAAAGAGAGCGGGGCGAAAGAGGCTCTTGCGAACGGGAAGGATCGCCACATCGGCGTCGGCATGGGATAACACTTCAACGCGTGATTGCTCATTGCCCAGATACGTCGCTAGCCAAAATTCGCGGGTGTAAAGTTGCGTGCGGCCGTCCAGAAGCACCTGGTATTGACCTCCAAGCCGCCAGGCGAGAAACCCACCCCAGTTGAATTCATTGATTAATCGCCCCCGCCGTCGCGCGATATTCGTCTCGACATAATCCGCAGCAGCACATGGATAGCCCAATGCGTCCTTGCCGCGCTCGTCCAGCCATTGGCAAAGCGTCACATTCCGCGCGGGAAAATGCATCGAAATCCGGGCCAGTCCCACAAACAGGGCGATGAAGACAACTCCCCAGACCAATGTCTTCGTCAAGACCCGATCCGACAATTGAGGGAGCGTCGCAGCAAAAAAAGGCGCTGCGATCAACGCGAAGACTGGCGCGAATCTCCCAAGACGAAGCATGAGGATGAAGCTTCCGATCAACATCAAGCGCTCGCCGCGACCAACTTTCTTTTGATTCCGAATGGACGCCACCCATAACCCGAGCACGACGAGGGCGGTGATCTTTCCCCCCGTGCCTTGATAGAACGGCTGCATTTCCGAGATGAAGGTACTGGCCACCATGACGTCACTGAACTGATAGTGCAAAGCAGTGTGGACGACCCCAGCGAGCATGGGAGTGGCCAGACAGGCTGCCGACGTTGTCATCAGCATGACTGCATAGCGACGTGTCGGTCCTCGATCGTTTAGCGCGCCGACAACCAATGCGGCAATCCATAGTGTTACGACCACCACCGTCAGGTGGACGTTGGTCAGCACAACTGTGATTGGGATCACCCACCACACGCCTTTTGATCGTTGACCCAGACGGCGATCTCGCAGCAACAGCCAAGCCACGACGGCCAGCAGAAAAATCGCCAATGTCACAGGCCGAAAGCTCAAGTATGCCAGTGACAAATAGGCTGCCAACACGACGCCAACGATCGAATTCAGCCGCCGCTGCGGGCCCGCAAGCTCTTGGCATGCCAGCGCCGTCATGCCGATGATTCCCGCAACGATCAGCCCCTGCACCGCAATCGCGCCGCGATATCCCGCCCGATCCCAAACCGCCTTCATTCCCAACTCGGCCAGCCAGGAGTAGGGCGTCCAGGGTTCCCTTATTGATGCAAACGAGATGCGATCAACCAGCGGGCCAATACCGTCGGTCCTCAATTGATCGGCGACGCGCAGATGCCAGAACGCATCGAGATCGAGCGTCGTGACAACTGTCTTCCAAAGCCCCATCGATGCGATCATCGCCACGAGCAGCCAGAATCCGACGGCTGATCGATCCACCGTGTTTGCGGTCATGCTCGGGACGGTTTCTTCAGCCATCAAACTCATGTCATAGGATTATCGGCACCGGACTCCTAGAATCTGCGGCATGTCCGAATCGCCCGAGAAATTGCCCGAAAGTGGATACCAGACCAAGGTCTACGGGCGACTCCTGCGCCTTTTGCGTCCTCACGCGCCGATCATCGCGATCGCATTAATCCTGCTCATCCTGTCTATGCCGGGCGAACTGTTTCCCGGGATGATCTGGATGTATGTCGTCGACCACCTGATTCGGCACGACGACACGCGCTGGACCGAAGCGCTTCACGCACTGATCAGCTTCGGCGGGCGGATCAGCGGATGGAAGCCGCTGCTCGTATCGGCACTCGGCTGGTTGATGGGCGTCTATCTGATGGCTGAGGCGATGGGGACGATCTCCAGCAACTTGATGCAGCGAATCGCGCAGAAGTTCATCTTTAGCTTTCGCAATCGCGTTTATCACAAACTGCAATCGCAAAGCCTCGGCTACCTGCAGCGTCAGCGGACGGGCGATTTGATGAGCAGGGCGATGGGGGATGTCGATGAGCTGCAGCAATTCATCGTTGGGGCCATTGACGTAATCGTCGGCGAGGGATTGATGTGGTTTGTGACGGTGGCGGTGGTGATGTCGCTGGATTGGCGCGTCGCATCGGCGTCGTTAGCGCCATTGATCGTGGTCTATCTGCTGCTGCGCGTCTTCAATCGCAAGGTTCAACCGATCTATAAGTCGGCACGCGAACGAGCCGGAGATGTCTCCACGCGCTTGCAGGAGAATCTGGCGGGTGTAGTGGTCATCAAGATTTTCGGGCGTGAGAAGCAGGAGGCTGAACGATTCAGGGAGACCACACAGGGTTACTACCGCGAGCAGGTCCGTGCGATCAACGCGCGCAGCCTGTTTTTTCCGTTTAGCCGGGCGGTGGGGTTCTTGAGCAACGTTTTCATGATCGGCGTTGGCGGCTGGTCGATTTTGTCGGGCGGGTCGTTCACGATCGGGAAGTTGCTGGCATTTCGGGCGTATTGGTGGCGATTGTTTGGGCCGATCCAGACGCTGGCGCGCGTGAACGACATGGTCCAGCGGGCGACGGCAGCGGGAAGGCGGGTGTTTGAGGTGCTGGATGCGCCCGATGAATTGCCCGATGCGCCAGATGCGCACAATCTGGATCGGGTGCGCGGCGAAATGGAATTGCGCGATGTGACCTTCGCTTACGGCGAGATTCAGGGAACGGCTCGCGCGACAGTGCTGCAGGATGTCTCGATTCGGATCGAGGAAGGTAAAACTGTTGCCTTGTGCGGGCCGAGCGGGTCGGGGAAGTCAACAATCCTGAATCTGCTGTTGCGTTTTTATGATCCAGTCGGAGGTTGCGTGACTCTCGATGGGCGGGACCTGCGCTCGATCACGCGGGAAAGCTTGCGGCGGCATTTCTCGCTGGTGCAGCAGGAGACGTTTCTTTTTAACGATTCGATTCTGGATAACATTCGATACGGCCATCCCGAAGCCACAATGGACCAGGTGATCGCTGCTGCCAAGGCGGCCAATGCGCACGGGTTTATCTCCAAGCTGCCACACGGCTATGACACGAAGGTCGGCGAACGCGGGTTGCGTCTTTCTGGCGGGCAAAAGCAGCGAATCAGCATCGCCCGCGCGTTTTTGGCCAATTCCACCATCCTTCTGCTCGATGAACCGACCAGCAGTGTTGAACCCGACAGCGAGGCTGCGATTGTGGCGGCGCTGGATCGGCTGATGAAAGACCGCACAACCGTCTTGACGAGCCATCGGCCGTCGCTGATCAATGAAGCCGATTGGGTGTATGTGATTGAGGATGGACGCGTGACCGAGCAGGGGCCACCCGATCAGCTTGCCACCAACGGTGGATGGTTCGCGCGATTCATGCGATCGGCCGAGGGATTGCCGGCGGAAATCGAAAGCTAACTCTGATTTGGCCAGGCGAGTAATTTGGGTTATCTTTGGATTTCTCGGAGGACTCACCATGGCCAGCACCCAGGATTTTCCTACGCGCGGAAAGGTTCTCGCGCTGACGAATGGCCTGATCGTCATTCAGCCGCGCGGAACGAACTACGAGCTGCATCTCAAGCCCACCAAGCCTGCCCATCCGCCGGTCGATGCATCGGTCGAAGGATTGATTCGACTCGAAGCGCGAAAGATCTGGACTGTGCCCAGCGGCGGCAACTTTGTTTCGCCAATCTTCGGCCCACCGCGGATCGTGCAGGGTCGCGTGCGATACATCGACGAGCGAACCATTGTGTTGCAGTCGGGAGGATTCTTCATCATCGACCTGCCGGGGGACGAATCTGCCATTGATCTGGCGAACGGTCCTGTTTCGGTTGGATCCATCGTCAATGCTACGGCTCTTCCCGGCGCGACGTTTGAAGTGACTGCGATACGCGAGACGTTTGATGCAACTGCCGCCGCGGCGGCAACGGCTGCCAGCGCAGCCCATTGATCTGCACGCGCGTTTCGGGGGCCATCTTTTTCACTCACAATTTTCATGATCGTCCGCATCCAGCAGTTTGAGGTTGCCGACGCCGAGCGTCTTGCCGGCTGGCCTGATTTTGGGGTCGCGGGAAGTGTTCGATATGACTGGCCGAGCGGAACTGATGCATTTGAGATCCTTGTGCGCGATGCGGACGAGCGGCATCTGCCGGTGCCTGCGTTTCAGCGCCGGGATCACCTGCGCTCATTGATCTGGCCGATCGTCTCGGCGCTGACGGATGCGGATGTGTCAGTGGTCGCCCGATTGGATGGGCCGCTGGTTACGGGGGAACTGCTTGGAGCGTACGAATATCTGACCGACCCAGCGGGGTCGGGACGGTTTGGATTGTCGGCGGTCGAGAAGCTCGATCCCAGTCCAGCCAGCGTGGTGACGAGCGTTCGCATCGAGCCAGTGGGTGGGACGCTTGCGTCGCTGTGCGAGGACCTTAATGTCGGCCTCGCGCGAAGCGTTCGGCTGCGCGTGTTTGGGGTGCCGGGGGAGCTGGTCAATCCGCTGTTGGATACGTCTGACCCTGATGACGAGAGATGGGGCGAGATCCTGGATCAATCATCATTTGTCCTGCAGACGATTGCAGGATTGGATGGGTTGCAGGTGATCACGCGGCGATTTGGCCCGCAGGAAATTTCCCAGCGGCTGGGGAATCTGGCCGAGATCAAGCGTCGATGAGGTCGTTGCGATAGCGGATCAACAGGAGCGCTGCCGCGGCCAGCGTGATGCCCCATCCGATTTTCGTAACTGCTCGAATGATGTCGCCTGTGAAGATGGTCAGCAGACCGTTGTACGAAAGAATCAGACTGGCCAGAGCAATGATGGCGATCAGGCCGACGATAGTGAAACGAATAGATGTATTGAGGAGCATCGGTCTGAAAGGAATCGGCAAGTTTGCCGATCCGGACACACATTTTTCAGATGCTTCATCCGGCGTGGACAATCCCTTTGAGATGGCGATAATCCGTCACGGCTTATGACACCCAAAGCGTATTTCAAGAACGTCTTCGATAACGTGACTTCCATCGCCATCGGCATGAAGATCACGCTCAAATACTGCTTCCAGAAGACGGTCACGGTGCAATACCCCGAGCAGCACCTGACCTTCGCCCCGCGCTATCGCGGCATCCACGAATTCGAAGCCGATCGATGCATCGCCTGCGATATGTGCGCCAAGGCCTGCCCGGTCGACTGTATCTATATAGATAAGACAGCCGCCCGCAAAATCGACAAGAAGACCAACAAGGTCGACCCCAAGGGCGGAATCTTGCTCCGCTACGCGATTGACTACAGCAAATGCCTTTTCTGCGCGTTGTGCACCGAACCATGCCCGACAGATTGCATTCACATGGGCAAGCTTCACGACCTGAGCAGCTACACGCGCGAGGACGTAGTGGTGGAATTCGCCGAAATCGACAAGCAAAACCTTCGCACGCCGATCCCATTATGGATGGAGCGGAATAAAGACCATATCCCGTGGGTCAAGGAAGAATACGACCGGGTGAAGTCGGGCAAACTCGCGACGACGGCGGGTGATATTCCGGATGTGAAGTAAAGCGCTCTTCTAAAATTACCCGCGCCGCGGGGGTTCTATCCGCGGCGTCCTTTTCTTGGCAAATCACTTTTAATCGCGTCATATTCTCTCCACGCGCCAAAATCCCTTTGTTGGTCGTTGAAGCACGGATCCCCAACGCGCCTTAATGCGTTTATTCATCGTCCGTGGATGTCGAGACTGTCATGTTCTCGTCGATTTCCAAATTCGCGCAACCCTAGGTCGATCAGCTCAGCCATTGAGCAGCCCGAGCGAGAGGCTTCACGAGTATAGTTGCGTCGACGAGGCTCACACTCCGGCTATACCATGTCAGCGGATGCACTCACTTCACACGCTCATCATCGGTGGCGGGATTGCCGGGGCTTCGTTGGCTTGTTCGTTGGCGGAGCGTGGGGCGGGGAAAGGGGTGGGGTTGGTCGATGTGGATCTTTTTGGGAAATTGAGTTCGAGTGAGCTCAATGGCGGGGGTGTGCGGTGCACGTTTGCGGAAGCGGTCAATATCAAGGTGTCGCTGGCTTCAACGCGGTACTACCTTCAGCACGCGGCGAAGTTTGATTTTCGTCAGCGCGGATACTTTTGGATGTACGACGAGGAGCTTTGGGAGGAATCAAAAAAGTTCCTGCCGCTGGTGCGATCGTTCGGGTTGCCTGTCGAAGAACTGACGCGCGAAAAGGTGAAGGAGAAGTTTCCCATTCTGAGCGATGTCTCGGATCTCGCCGGTGCGACGTTCACGCCGTTTGATGGGCGGCTCTCACCGCATCGGTTGCGAACTCATTATTTGGATCATGCGCAGAAGGGCGATGTGGAGATTCTGGATCGCTGGGAGGTTGTTGCGATTGAAGGGCGGAGAGCGCCGTTCACCGTTCACCTGAGAAGGGTCAGTCCCACGTCAGCCAAAGGCGTGTTGGAGAGGCGTGAGGTCGCGAATCGAGCTGTCACCGGCGACGAGCTCATTCTTCAAACGCAGCGCATCGTCAACGCCGCCGGTCCCTGGGCAACGCGCGTGGCGAAATTATATGGCCGCGATCTGCCGGTGGCCCCCTTGCCGCGCCAGGTGTATCTCGTTGCACATCCAAAGGTCGATCTCGAGCCGCTGCCGTTTTTTTTGGATTATCCGCAGGACATTTACTTTCGGCATTACGAGCAGGATGGCAAAGCGAGCACGCTGGTGAGCTGGAGTGATCCCAATGAGGCGGCGCGCGTCGACTTTACGAATCACGGAGCGGTTTACTATGAGACACATGTGAAGCCGCTTCTCGTGCGGCGGATTGCGCCGCTCGCCGAGGGGCGGCTCGTTGGCGGATGGGTGGGGCATTATGAATTGTCACCGGATAAGGGAGCGATCGTCGGCGCGGTGACGGATCGGCCCGGGATCTTCAATTACAACGGGCTCAGCGCGCATGGAGTGATGCAGTCGCGCGGGCTTGCCGAGGCGATGGCGGAATTTCTTACCCAAGGCGCCTGGCCGGACGATCTGAATCTGGATGAGCTCTCGGAATTGCGATTTGCGCCGCGACGTTTGCTCAGCGAGCCGATGTACGTCTGACTCATTTCGCGGGGAATTATCAGCCACCCGCGTTTTCAGCATTGATAACGGGGTTGAATTGAGGCGGATTAAGCCTTTTCGTCGCCACGCGCCCATTTTCTTGCCCCGTCCGACAACTGTGCTTGCAGCAAAAATCCCTCATGAAGGTTGTAAAGGTGACCCCCTGTGCTCCCGATGAAAGAGCAAGCAGCCATCGTGCTGCATCGTGCATGGATAGGGTCGTGCGGCCCACCGAACGGCATGTTGCCGGCACGAAGATGGCTCAAGTAAGGAGTAGGTCATGAAGGCTCTTCTCAATAAGTTGGTCCGTGATGAACAGGGCGGCGAAGTTCTCGAGTACGCCCTCATCGCTGGTCTGATCGTTGTCGCTGCGATCGCGGTTATCTCCTCGGTCGGTGGCAAGGTTCTGGCCCGCTGGACCTCGCTCAACGGTTCGCTGTAAGCAGGTCGAGCCAGGGGCCCCGAGATTTGTTCGCTCGCGGGCGTTGGTTCGAATGACCTGACAGCGATCCGCGGCAAACCTCAGGGCCTGGCCCGGGCACTTTGTGCCCGGCCAGGCCTCACGGTTCGCCAAATCAAATGCGTTATGTGTTGGAGATGCATTATGAATCTGTTGAATAAGCTTGTGCGTGATGAGAACGGTGGCGAAGTGCTGGAGTATGCACTGATCGCCGGCCTGATCATCGTTGGCGCGATCGCTCTGATCGGTTCGGTCGGCGGCAAAGTGGTTGCCCGCTGGACATCGTTGAACGGCTCTCTGTAAACAACCAAGGTGGGGTTAAGGCCATGAACCTGTTGAATAAGCTTGTGCGTGATGAGAACGGTGGCGAAGTGCTGGAGTATGCACTAATCGCCGGCCTGATCATCGTCGGTGCGATCGCTCTGATTGGTTCGGTCGGCGACAAGGTACTCGCCCGCTGGACCTCGCTCAACGGCTCGTTGTAAGCGAGATTGTTCGCCGCGGAGATGACATCATGAATCTGCTGAACAAGCTGGTGCGTGGTGAAGAAGGCGGGGAGGTGCTGGAGTACGCGCTCATCGCCGGATTAATCAGCGTAGCGGCAATTGCGATCATCAGCGCGGTAGGGACCAAGGTTCTTGCCCGCTGGACATCGGTGAACGGTAGTTTGTAACCGGATGATCGAGTGACCACCTACGGCCTGCTCATGTGTCTGCCCGTCGTGGGGCTACTTGTAGTAGCCGCAGTGACGGACATTCGCTCGCGCAGGATTCCGAATTGGCTGACCTTTGCGATGCTGCTCAGCGGGATCGCACAAAGTTTCACGCCGGCGGGAATGGTCAGCCCAGGCGCGTCGATGCTTGGCTTTGCGGTTGGCTTCGCGCTTCCATTTGTTTTGTTCGCGATGGGAGCACTGGGCGGGGGGGACGTAAAGCTGCTGGCTGCGCTGGGGGCATGGTTTGGGCCGCAAGCGGCGCTGAACCTTTTTGTGATTGCCGCTGTCGCGGGGGCAGTGATGGTCCTGATCCAGGCAGGGATTCAGGGACGCACCAAAATGCTGCTTCGCAATAGTGCGATGGTGGCAATCAATGTGGTGCATGTGAATGAGGTTGGACTGGAGCATACCAAGCAGACCGGGCAGTCGAGCAAGAGCATCGACCGCCCGCTGCCATATGCGGTTCCGGTCCTGATCGCGATGTCGATCCTTCTGGTGTCCAGTTGGACGCCGGGGAGTTAATCATGCGGCAGGCAATGAACAATACAATGCGTCAAACCATCTCGCGCGTGCGTCGAAGCCGTCGCGGGAACACCGTGCTGGACATGGCACTGGTGATGCCGGTGCTCCTCATGCTGACCTTCGGCGCGATGGAGTATGGCTACGCCCTTTATATCAAGCACACGCTTCAAGGCGCCGCCCGTGAAGGGGCGCGTGCAGCGATCGTGAGCGGGGCGACCGCGGCCAACGTGCAGGATGCCGTAGATAGCGCGATGCTGGCAGCCGGATTTGCGCAGTCGAAGTACACTCGTCCGCCGACCATCGAGTACAGCACCAACGGGACGACCTGGTCCACGTCATGGACGAGCGCCGTCGCGGGCAACACCATCCGAGTGACCGTGCAAACGACCTGGGGAACTGCGGGATTCCGCGTCCTCCCAAGCTACCTGGGCGGAATCGCCACGTCGAAGGTGCTCAATTCGGCGACCGCGATGCGCAAAGAAGGGTAATTCCAAGGTTGCATAACGTAAGACTTGGCACAGCTCCGGCGGTCGTCTTTATTTGTATAGACACCCCTCGGAGCTGTGCTCTTTTGTGACCTGCCATCAGTTTTAGACTGATACGCGCGATTACCGCCAAATATTCAGATCAACGCGCAGGTTTCTCACAAGCAGTTTTCAGCAACATCAGAGGGGGTCGTGCGTCCGATAGCACAATTCGAATGTAAATCTGCGCAACCTCCTAAACCGCAAATCCCATCCAACCGAAATCGTTAAGGAATCGAGTCCGCTTGTAACCGGAGACTGATATGAATTGGAAGACCTGGGTACCGTTAGTCCTGGCCATCGTGCTGGGCGTTGTGGCAGCCAAACTGGTGAAAGACACGATCGCCAAGAATCGTGGCAACGCCGGCCCAACCGCCAAGACCACCAAGATCGTCGTCGCTAAAGCCGACATCAAGCCGGGCGCTCAGCTCCGCGCGGATGACCTGGAAACCAAAGAGGTCGACACCGCCAGCCTGCCTGATGCCCCGCTGACCGAGCCGGAGAAGCTCACTGGCCGCGTCGCGCAGACGCTGATGCTGAAGAATCAGCCGGTCGTTGAAGCGATGCTCGAGCCCGATGGAAGCGGCAGCGGCATCCAGAGCACCATTCCTGAGGGAATGCGCGCCATTACGATGGAAGTGAATGAGTTCAGCGCTGTCGCTGGCTTGATCACGCCAAACTGCCGCGTGGACATCCTCTCGACGCTCACCAAGGGCAAGGACAACGAGCAGGTCGCCAAGACCATCGTTCAGAACATCAAAGTCACTGCCGTTGGTCAGAAGACCTCGGTCAATGCCAATGAACCGCCGCAGCCGGGCGAAGGCATGTTCCGCAGCGTGACCATGCTGGTCACCCCGGAACAGGCTGAGCAGATCGAGCTCGCGACGTCGATCGGCCGCCCGCGCCTGGTGCTCCGCACCGGCAAGGACGACAAGATCGTCGAAACAGCCGGCGTCACCATGAACGAACTGCGCGGCGATGCCGCTGACGGCCGGGATCCGTTTGACCTCGCGCTGCTTCCGTCGACCCAGCCCGCTGTGGCTGCGACGACTCAGCCCAGCGAAGCGGTCGCCGAGCGTCCCAAGCGCGTCATCCGCCTCATTCGCGGCGGCCTGGAGACCAATGTCACCTTGAACGTCATGGACGGACCGGATTCGGGCGCCATTGGCACGATCGATCCGTTTGAACAGAAATAAGCGTCACAACGAACTTTGTACGGTGCGGCTGGGGAGATGCGTCGTCACCAAGCATAAGGGATTGCTGTCATGATCCAGATGAACTCTATCTCGCGCGGCAAGAAATTGCCCAACTCAGCACGCAAGCTCGCCCTCTCGGTGAGCGCAGGTCTGCTCGCCCTCCTGGCGACTGTCGCTCCGGCGACAGCTCAGGCGATCGATCCGACCACTCGTCCCGCAACCACGCGGCCGGCCCCCATGCATCGCCTGATCGGCGAAGGGCTCTCCGAAGATGGTCGCGTCAAGCTGACGGTCAATAAGAGCACCGTCATCACGACGACTCAACCGTACAAGCAGGTGAGCATCGGTCAGCCTGAGGTTGCCGATGTGAACATGATTGGCCCGAACAACATCCTTGTGACGGCGAAAAAGGCCGGCACGACTCAGCTCATCATCTGGGACGATCAGAATCGTTCCCAGGTGGCGGATGTGGTCGTGGACATGGACCTTGATGCGCTGCAGAGCGACATGAACTCCATGTTCCCCGGCACGAAGATCCAGGTCTCGAGCATGAACGGCTCGGTCGCTCTTCGTGGGCGGGTTCCGAATCTGACGGTCGCCGAGCAGGCAGCCAATATGGCTTCGCCTTACAGCCCGCGCGTCCTGAACTTCCTGGAAGTGGCAGGCGGCCAGCAGGTGATGCTGCAGGTTCGCTTCGCCGAAGTTTCCCGCCGCGCGACCAGCGCCCTGGGTGTGAACTTCAGCATGACCGACGGTGTCAGCAGCTTTGGCAGCAACATCGGGCAGGTCAATCCCGCATCGCCGACCGCCGGTTCGACCGGCGCGCTGGCCACGCCGTCAGCCAGCCCCTCTGTCACGTTGTTTGGCAGCGGCGAAATTGGCGCGGTGGCCTTCCGTGCGTTCGTTGCGGCTCTGCGTCAGAACAATCTTCTTCGCATCCTGGCTGAGCCGAATCTGATCGCGATGAGCGGTCAGGACGCCAGCTTCCTCGCCGGTGGTGAGTTCCCCGTTCCCGTTCCGCAGAGCGGCAGCGGTGGGGGAAGCACCATCACCGTCGATTACCGCGAGTTTGGCGTTCGCCTCAACTTCACCCCGATCGTCCTGGGTGATGGCCGCATCCGCCTGAAGCTCGCGCCTGAAGTCAGCGACCTGGATTTCTCCAGCCCGCTGGTCATCCAGGGTTCGCGTATTCCGATCGTGAACAAGCGTCGCGTGGAGACGGTGGTGGAATTGGCTGACGGCCAGACCTTCGCCATCGCCGGTCTGCTCGACAACAACCTGACTGCAACGAAGGACGTGACCCCGCTGCTGGGCGACCTGCCCGTGCTGGGCGCCCTCTTCCGCTCGGTGCGATATGAGCGTCGTGAGACCGAACTGGTCGTCATGGTTACGCCCAAGCTCGTCGAACCGATGAATCCCAGCCAGGTCCCGGCGCTCCCGGGTGAGAGCTGGCGTCATCCCAAGGAGTCGGAGCTGTTCATCAACGCCGACCTCGGCGGGGAGAACAAGGTCAGCGCCGCTGCCACAGCCCCCGCGGGGGGTGCAGCCACTCCGAGCTCGAGCAAGTACAAGGGTTCGGCCGGCTTTACGCCTCCGCCCCGCGCTGCGACCGGCGGCACGGAGTAGGAAGCTGGGTGATGTATCTGATGAATTCCTGAAACAGGGAAGAGTGCTATGTTTGTACAGCTCAACAGTGTCATCATTGATCCGGATACGACCAACCGAGAAGAGTTGGCGACGTTCCTGGGCCAGTTCGGTGTGAACATCATCGGACAGCTCGCAACCGTCGAAGGTCTTCCCGCGTTGCTCAGCCGGCCTGACTCGCCCCAGGTGGCGATCATCAACCTCGATCCTGACGCGCATGAAACGCTCAAGAAGATCGGGAAGCTGCCCAGGGAATTCCCCAACATCAGCTTCTTCGTGATGAGCCACGTGCTCGACGCGAATCTGCTGATGGAGGCGATGCACCTGGGGGTGAAGGAATTCATCCCGCTTCCGATCACCGAGGAGAAGTTCGCTGCAGCCGTCGAGCGCGTCGCCTCTGCTCACGGAATGGGCAAGCGCGCCAAGATCATTCACGTGATCCCGACGATTGGTGGCTGCGGCTCGACGACCGTTGCATGCAACGTTGCGACGAGCCTGGCTGCCAAGAGCAAGACCGCCTTGCTCGACATGGACCTGATCGGCGGAGGGGTCGCCAGCTACTTCGACATTCGGCCGCGTTACACCCTCTCGGATGTTATGGAATCGGCGGAGAAGGTGGACAAGCAGCTCCTGGATAACGCGCTGGTTATTCACCAGAAGAGCCAGCTCGCGATCCTCGCTCGTCCGGATCAGCCAGAGGACACGCTTCGCGTCAATCAGGCTGGGTTCCAGCGGCTGACCAACGTGCTGGGACGCATGTTTGATTACGTCGTGATGGACTCAGTCATGAGCATCGATCCCGTTTATGCCGACGCGATCAAATGCGCCGACACGAACCTGATCGTGATGCAGCTCAACGTCCCCAGCGCCAAGAACGCCGAGCGATTCGTTGGCGCGCTTCGCCGCATGGGAATTGATGCCGGCAAGATCAAGATCGTCGTCAACCGGTATGTGAAGAAGGGTTGCGACATCGAGCCGGATGAAGTCGAACGGGCCCTGGGCCTCAAGATCGCCTGGATGATCCCCAATGACTTCAAGAATGCGATCGCTGCCATCAACTATGGCGAACCGGTTGTGCTTCGGGCGCCACGATCTGAAATCAGCGTCAGCCTGCAGGGGCTGGCCGCTCAGATCAGCGGACGCGGGACGGCAGCGCTGCACGCCGCTTGAGGATGACCTCCTGTAAGCGCTCATGCAGAGATTGAACGAACGAAAGGTGTAAGAGATGGGTTTGTTTACCAAGAGCAAGGCGATTCCGCCCGCACCGCCCACCGGCAAGGATGGATCGGATATCGTCGCGCCCCCAACGGCTGCGCCAATTACGTCATCGATTCCCAAGCCGGTTGTCCCGCCGCCGCAGGCGCCGCTTGGCGAGCGCGCGGTCTACATGCAGCAGCTTCGCGTTCGCATTCACCAGCAGCTGGTCGAGCGCCTGGATGTGCAGAATCTCAAGACGTTGCCGCCGGACACCGTTCGCGCTGAAGTTCGAATCCTGATCAAGGATCTGTGCCAGAGCGAAAAGGGATTGCTCTCGTCCACTGAGCAGGAAAAGCTCATGGACGACGTCATGGACGAGACGTTTGGCCTAGGCCCGCTTGAGACGCTGCTCAAAGACAGCGCGATCAGCGATATCCTGGTCAACCGCTACGACCGCATCTACTGCGAAAAGAAGGGGCGTTTGGAGCGCGCCGATGTGCGCTTTCGCGACAACCTCCATCTGCGGCAGATCATCGATCGAATCGTGGCCCAGGTTGGCCGTCGAATCGACGAGATCAGCCCGATGGTGGACGCCCGCCTTGCGGATGGAAGCCGTGTGAACGCAATTATCCCGCCGCTGGCCCTCGACGGCCCAGCGATGTCGATTCGTCGATTTGGTTCCAAGCCGATGCAGCTTGAAGACCTCATCCGCCACGGCGCATTCCCGCCGCCGGTGATGGACTTCATGGCTGCCGCCGTGCAAGCGCGCTGCAACGTCCTGATCTCGGGTGGTACCGGCTCGGGTAAGACGACTTTGCTGAACTGCTTATCGCGATACATCCCCGCGGATGAACGCGTGATCACCATCGAGGATGCTGCCGAATTGCAACTCCAGCAGCCGCACGTCGTGCGCCTGGAGACTCGTCCGGCCAACATTGAAGGCAAAGGTGAAGTGTCGCAGCGAGACCTCGTGAAAAACTGTCTGCGTATGCGTCCGGATCGAATCATCATCGGCGAAGTGCGGTCGGCCGAAGCATTGGACATGCTCCAGGCGATGAACACCGGTCACGAAGGATCGATGACGACCGTTCACGCCAACAACACACGCGATGCCCTGGGCCGCCTCGAGGTCATGATCGCGATGGCTGGCTATGACCTGCCGGTGAAGGGTCTGCGAACGCAGATCTGCAGTGCGATCAACATCGTGGTGCAAGCGCGTCGTCTCACCGGCGGTAAGCGAAAAGTGGTGAGCGTCAGCGAAATCACTGGCATGGAGGGCGATTTAATCACAATGCATGATTTATTTACTTTCGAACAGCGGGGCGTCGATGAGGCGGGGCATGCATTTGGATTCTTCCGCGTGCATGGAATTCGTCCCAAGTGCGCTGACCGGATCGAAAATCGCGGAACGCGCCTCCCGCCGGAACTCTTTGCCCGGCGCGATATTGAAACGGTCTAGGACGGGAGTCGGTTAGGAAGGATTTGACATGGACAGCCTTTACGTACCATTGCTGATTGCCGCTGCCGTTGCGTTGCTCGTTTGGGGCATCGGGATGGCGGTTGCCGGCATTCTCAAGGGCGAGAAGCGCAAGCTGCAACAGCGCCTCCGCGACGAAAGCGCCCAGCGCGCTGCCGGAAACGGCGGCGGCTCGCAGCTGCCGCTTTCGATCACCCGTCAAAACGAAATTACGGGCGCCTCGGCCACCCTGGCCATGTGGAGCCCGATGCAAAGCCTGCATCGCTACGTTATCCAGGCTTCGCCCAATACCACGCTCTCGCGATTCGTCATCACCTGTCTCACCAGCTCGATCGTGCTGTTCATGACGGCCAGCCTGCTGACCAACAGCATGCTGATCACGATTGGCTGTGCCGCGCTTGGCCTCTATTTCCCGTTCCTGATGCTCTCGAGCAAGCGGACGCGCCGTCAACGCGACATCGCCATGCAGCTCCCCGAAACGCTCGAGTTCCTCTCGCGCGTCCTCCAGGCGGGCCATAGCTTTTCCACCGGCGTTCAGATGATGGCTGAGGAGCTTCCCGATCCGCTGCGAAGTGAATTCCGCCGCGCCTACGAGCAGCACAGCCTCGGTCAACCGATGGAAGATGCCCTCAAGGAAATGGCCACGCGCATCGAATCAACCGACTTCGCCTTCTTCATCACGGCTGTGCTGATTCAACGTCAGACCGGTGGTGACCTGTCGGAAGTGCTCAAAAACATCAGCAGCATGATCCGTCAGCGAATCCGTCTGCAGCAGCACGTGAAAGCCAAGACGGCTGAAGGCCGCTTCACGGGTTACATCCTGGTGGCGTTCCCGGCGGTGATGTTCGTGCTGGTTTCATTCATGAACCCTGAATACGCCCAGAACCTGACCGGCACGTCGATCGGCCAGAAAATGCTCGGCACGGCGTTTGGATTGCAGATGCTGGGCCTGTGGGCGATCCGCAAGCTGACGACGGTTCAGGTGTAAGTGACTCTGTGAGCGACTTGGACGTAAGAGGTCCGTTATGAACGATACAATCCTGCTCATCGGTTGCGTCTTTGGGGCTGTCTGCCTCGGCGGGTATTTCCTTTCCCGCCTGCTCATCGGCAAGGGCGGCGACACGAAGCTGCGCGATCGTCTCGAAGCCAAGAGCACAGACGCTCCGCAGATCGAGCGTCAGGCGCCGCGCGCGGGCATCGCTCCGATGTTCCAGAAATTGAGCCAGGCGGCTGCCGCGCCGTTCATGCCCAACACGCGTGAAAAGCAGTCGCAGCTTCGCAAAAATCTCGGCTACGCCGGCATCTACTCTCCGACAGCGATCAAGTTCGTGACGGGGCTGAAGGTGTTGCTGTTGGCGGGCGGTTTGATCGGCGGATATGTCGCCGGCGTGACGTCAGGCCAGATGATGATGAGCCTGAGCATCGGCGGCCTGGTTGGCTACGTCCTGCCGACGATGTGGCTCAAGCTCAAGATGAAATCAAACCAGAAGCAGCTCGCCTACGGTCTGGCCGACGGCCTGGATCTCATGGTCGTCTGCGTCGAAGCGGGGCTGACGGTCGATGCGGCCATGCAGCGCGTCGGCCAGGAGCTCCTGATCGCGCATCCGGCGATCAGCCGCGAATTTGCGATCACCTACATGGAAACACGCGTGGGCCTCAGTCGCGCCGACGCGATGAAAAACCTGGGCAGCCGCACCGGCTCGGCGCCGTTGCAGTCACTGGCTGCCATGCTCACCCAGGCGGATCGATTCGGCACCAGCATCGCCCAGGCGCTGCGAATCCATGCCGACACCCTCCGCCAGGCGCGTCAGCACGCTGCCGAGGAAATGGCAGCCAAGGCTTCGGTGAAGATGAGCTTCCCTCTGGTGTTGTTCATCTTCCCGGCGACGTTCATTGTGCTCGCCGGGCCGACGGTGATCGGGCTCATGAAGAGCGGCATGTTCTAATCAAGGCAAAACGTTTTAGTGCAAGCGGCGATACGATCCGCACGATATTCAAGCGAAGAGGTAACTATGAAAGTGTCGAACTCGATGGCGTGGCTGGCGGCAGCGGTGGTTGTTCTGAGCGGTTGCGCGGACAACTCGGACAAGGATCTGTTCAAGAAAGATCCGGGCGAGAATGTGAACCGCGTGATCGACGTGCAGAGCGCCGAAGGCGCCCGCACCGATGCGATGCTCTACAAGCATCACTTCACCGGCGGTCACCTCAACTCGCTGGGCCGCCAGAAGGTCCGCCTCATGCTCGCTGAGTGCGATTCCTGCGACGAGATCGTCGTCTACCTGAACAACGTCGGCGAAGGCGAGCTCCTCGACAAGCGCAAGGCGGCGGTCGAGATGTATCTCAAGACCACCGACGGCGAGAACCAGGCCCGCCTTCATCCCGCGCAGCCGCTTCTGGCCCGCATGATCAAGGTCGAGAGCACCCTGGGCGACAGCGGCAGCGCCAGCACCGGCGCCAGCTCTGGCGCCACCGCAGCACACTAGTGTCTTCCGGAGTGGAGGAAACTCGTGCCTGGAGGGCACAACGCAAAGGGCGGGTCTCCGGACCCGCCCTTTGTGCGTTTGGTCTTTACTCCCTCCCCCTTGCTGGGGGAGGGCCGGAGTGAGGGTGGAAGCGTGATTAGACTGGTTGCACGGGCAAGCTGCTGAGTCCAGATTTATCCAAGTCTGTCTTGCATCGCCGGCTGAATGACCCGCCGATTGCAATCCGCCACGCCGCATTCACCACTCTGGGTCGACCGTTACGCACTCCCCATCCGTGGCGAGTTGCGTATAATTCACTCTGAGGACTACGGCGATGTCGATCGAAATTACAGGACGTTGGGAGGAGTTGATCGCGCGGCCCGAGTTGCGCGGACACCGCGTCCGCGTCACCGTTCTCGATAATGAAGCAGTCCAAGCCGAACATGGCGCATGGCTGGAATCGCTGCGCCGGCTCGCCAGCAACGGCGTCCGCGTGGCTCGCCCGGCGGACGACTCCCGCGAGAGCGTCTATTGATGATCCTGCTCAACGCCAACGCCATGTATCCGCAATCCCGGCGCACAAGTATGGCGCGGTGTCGAAAGTGAACATGCACGTGACGAGCTTCCAAGATCGGTCGTATGATTCCACGCATGACACAGGACATTTCTATGGACGAAGAGAAAGCATTGGCAATTGCTGAGGTTTTGGGCGGAGAAGCTTGATTCGTCGAATCGTATCTGCAGTGACGAACCATGACCGGATGGCCTACAAAAAGCTGGAAAGAAGGATTCGACGGCCGCGTTTTCTTGACCGAGGCCGAGTGGTGTGTGTTCTTACGTAACTGTCCGGTTCGATATACGGACCGACAATTGTTGAAACCTACGTGCTCGCACTGCGCTGAGGCGGGTAATCGCTCAACTCTCCAATTGGCGCACGTCATTCCGTTCAAGAATGGCGTTCAGTTTCTCGCCTTGACCCCGGATTTTCTGAACGGCAGTGACAACCTTGTTTCGGCCCATCGAGGTAGGTGCAATCGCGGCGCGGAGCTTGGATTGGAGGAAAGTTTGCGTCGATTGAGATCACTTGGCGTAACGGCGCTCCCAGACTTCCTGCTACCAGATGTACTTGAAACGTGGAAGAAGATTTCGAAGTCCGGCGCAACGACCGATCGCGAAGTTGAGATGACATCAGTCTAACGCTCGTACACAAAATTCGAATTCCTGAACTTAATCACCCGAGGGGTCGCACGGCCCAGTTATTTTCGAGCTCGACAAGGGCCTTACGTCCCAGTCCATGCGCGCCTCTGCGATCTTCGACCGCAGTTCGTTCGCGAGCTTTTGGCTGTCTTCCATCAAGGCGACGACGGCGTCGAGTTCATCCCAGTACTTGGAATACGCGTTCGTATCGAGGATTCGCTTAAAATTCACTACCGTTGGCTTTCGCCAACGCTCGAACGCTTCAAGCCGCGCGATCCGCTGCGCCACATCCTGAATTCCTCGGACGGTGGGACACCGAGGCGCACTGCCCAGCATCCACGTTCGCCAATCGGAATTACCTTTCGACTGATTGCACTTGCCACAAGACGGAACCAAGTTTGCAATCTCCGAAATGTGGCCCGTTGGCCGGCGGGCAATAACCAACGGACGCAGGTGATCCCATTCGCTGGATTTATCGCCACAATACGCGCAGCGCACGTCCTGCGGCGTCATTTCGAAGATTCGCAGAACTTCTTTGATCTCTTCTGGGGTTGGCGGCACCACTGGAATGATCGAGCAGACAAATGCATTGGTGATGCTTGTCTTCCTGGATGTCATCGTCTGCACCGACGGCATTCGGAATGCCTTGCGAAGCAGACTGACCTCATCCTTTGACAATGAGTGGGTCACGATCGCCTCCCGTGCCGTGGTCGGGAGCGACGCGTAAATGTGGACAGCAGTTCCGAGGCTTCACTGGCGGCGTGCGCTTCACACGCTTCACAGAACCAGCCGAATTCGACCAGATCGATTCGGCGCTCGCCCGATTCGACCTTAGCCACCCAACTGTGAGGTACGCGCAAGACGGCAGCCAATTCACGTTGCGACAAACCCGCCTCGCTGCGAATCGCCGCCAGCCGTTGACGCAAGGAGGCATATTCGGAGGAGTGTGTCGACTTCTGCATTGCTCCGATCTTCGGAGCGTGCTACCATGCTTCCAAAATCGGTACGCTGCAGAAAGGGAGAACTTCATGCCGGAATTGAAACTTCATGTGCCGACCTGCAATTGCGGCGCGTTCGCAAATCAAGCGATTGCCGCAGCGAAACCGGAGTTTGGCGAGCCGTTTGTGCCGGTCGTTATTCGTCGCGCCGCGGGTGTTCGGATTGTTCTTGGCTCGCATGATTATTTCGACGGGGATGCCCCAGACATTCAAATTGAACGCCGGCCCGGCGGGTGGGCAATATTCCTGCACCCATTGGGCGGCGCTGATCCCAGCGGGCACGTGTACTTCCTTGACGACGGGCGCAGCTTTATTGTCCCGGAGCGCGATCTCGGAACGACGCCGCCGATCGTGTTGGGGTCTTGGGACACAGCGGTTGTCGCAGTCGACAGATCGCTCGAACCGTCGAGTTGAGCAGGCGTTGGTCGGCGCGAAGTTGCAGCTACGCTTCGGCGTCGATGTGCCGGTGAATATTGGATTTGCCCCTGATCGCCAGACGGGTCGCGAATGCGACTACGAAGTAGGGCGGATACGCGTCGTCGTCAGCGTAAGTCCTTCTCAAGCGCATTTCAGCTCGGCAAAGTTGTTGGCTGACGAGGGTCGCGAGGTTTACCTCGTTGTATCGGAGAAAGCCTCCCAAAGCTCTAAGAGGCGAATTCAAGAAGATGGCTACGCAGGTCTGGTCACTGTGATGAGCGTGGCTGACTATGTCACATCGAATATGAAGCAAGTGGGTCACCAACTGGGTATAGATGCGAGAGAAATGTGCATGAGACTTGTCGCCGAGTACAACCGGCGCATCGCGTCCGACAATGATCATTCCCTGCAAGTCGTCGTTCCGAACTAGAGTTCCGAGCAGCAGTGGCCGACAGCTTCACCAATTCTGAGCGTTCCCGAATCATGGCTGCGGTTAAGTCAAAGGGGACCGCGCCGGAAATGATCGTTCGGCGGCTCGTGCATCGACTCGGCTTTCGCTATCGATTGCATGTGAAGGCCTTGCCTGGTACGCCGGATCTCGTCTTTCCATCGCTGCGTAAGGTGATCAACGTGTCCGGTTGCTTCTGGCACGGGCACGGATGCGGGCGCTGCCGAATCCCAGCGACCCGACGCGAATACTGGCTGGCGAAGATAAAGAGAAACCGCGGTCAATCAGCGGAATCTTCGCAAACTCCGTCGGCTGGGTTGGAGCGTGTTCACGGTATGGGAGTGCCGATTGAAAGACCGCAAACGCCTAGCGGAACGAATCGTGAACTTTCTCGGGCGCGTCTAGGAGATCGGGGTGGGGTGAGTCTGTACAAGATGGGCGAAAACTTTTTTCAGAGCCCTCCTCGCGAAAATGACTTCCTTCACTGAATTCGACGCGCTGCGCGCAATTCGGACAGGCGCGTGGACACGCTTTGGGGCGTCGTGTGTAACATCTCAGCGATTTGGTGGCGGGTTAGGCCGCAAGCATGTAGCTCAGCCACGGATTGGCGTTTGGTGGGGCGGGTGGGGAGATCGCCGGCGCGGCGGAGGTCGCGGATGTAGCGTTCTACTGAGGCGCGGCGGATGTGCAGGGCGGTGGCGATGGTGGGGATGGTCTCGCCGCTGCGCAGGCGCGACAGGATTTGGTTGGGCTTGAGGATGAGGTGTGGCGGGAGCGGGAGGTTGTGCTTTTCAAGCAGGGCGCGCTGGCTGCGGACGTGTTCGGATTTGTAGATCTTGTTGATGTGCTGGCTCAGAGCGCCGGGGGACATGCGCAGTGACGCGGTGATTTGGGCGCGGGTGTGGCCTTTGAGGAGAAGCTTGAGGACCTGGCGGCGGCGCAGCGGTGGAGGGAAGCCGAGGCGGGGGCGGTAGGGGCGTTTGCGTTTGGTGAAGTCGGCGGGACGGGGGACTTCGTGGCCGTAGAGCAGGCCGCCGGTGAGATAGGCGATGAGCTGGTTCCATGAGTCGTTGCGCGTGCGGCTGAAGAATTTGACGCGGTGGCAGCGGTGGCAGGCGAAGCCGTCGGCGTAGGCGGGAATGTTGTTGATTTGTGCGAGGGGAGGGAGGTTGGTTAGGAGGTTGATGCGCGGCAGCGGGAGATAGATCGTGCGGCAGGTGCGATGGCAGCGCGGGCAGATCCATTGGTGGCCGTTGAAGTGGAGGGAACCTTTGGAAGTGGATTGGGCATGCCGCTTGGACCAGCGTCGTTTGGGGCGGTCGTAACGCGGGCGATCGCCGGGATCGTGCGGGCCCTTGCGCCAATTGGTTGGATCGTTGCCCAGGTAATGGCCGCTGCGCGACCATTTGTACCAGGCGAGGTCGGGCGCGGGGGGCGGGAGGCAGCGGGATGGGGCGCGGGGGAAAGTGATTTCGCGATGCGAGCGGGCATTGTGGCGCGCGGCATGCGAGATATAGCGGACGATGCGCGTGAGCGTCTGGGTGATGTCGCGCGGGATGCGGCCGGGTCGGAATGCAGCCGTCCAGATCCAGGCGGGGTCGGGATTGGCAAAACCCTTGCTGCAGGGATCGAGCGGCTGATCAGTGTAGAGCAAAGGCACCGGCTTGCCGCGGCGGCCGGCGAGGAGCTTGATGTGGCGCGTGCGAAGCGTGCCGTCGATGCGCGCGTTGCGCAGTCCGATCCTTGTCGTGCCGAGAAGCGGCGCGAGTTGATCGAGCATCAAGCCGGGGGCGGGGATGAGGACCGGCGCGCACAAATGAGCGAGGCGATCGCGCGTCAGGGTGATTGATTGGCCAGCGGGAAGTCGCGTATCGCTGGCGCGGACCGCCAGGCACCAGGCGCGCGGCGGGCCGCGCAAGAGCGGCGTGCGGCGCCGTGCCAGGCGTCGCGCGAGCGCGTTCTCATCGAGCGTCGGGCGGATCTCATCCCACGCACGCTGGATGTGATGCTCGATTTCCCCCACAGACTTATTGTACGGTATATGTTAGGATAAAGCAAGGGGCGAATTGAGGGGAAATTTTGAGGGAGGATGAAGCCGCGGCGTTACTGAACGATGCCTTTAGTCAGGCGTAGGAAGACGTCTTCCAACTTCAGTTGATGCGGCGCGACGCAGTCGATCTGGATGCCGGCAGCGACGAGTTTTTCGATGAGGAAGCCGTGGTGCTGCGACGTGTCGCGCAGGGTGACCATCATCTCGCCGTCACTCGATTCGACGCTTTCGACGCGCGAGTCGCTCTTGATCACCGCGAGCGCAGGGTCGCCATTGCCGACAACCTTTACTGAAATCACCGGCTGCGCGCGGGCTTTGATCATGAGGTCCTGGATCGTGCCGGTGACTAATAGCTTTCCGCGCTCGATGATCCCCAGCTTGTTACAAAATTCACCCAGTTCCGAAAGGATGTGGCTGGAGACGAGAATCGTCTTGCCCAGGCGCTGAAGCTCTTTGAGGAGCTCGCGGATTTCGATCCGGGCGCGCGGATCAAGTCCGCTGGCGGGTTCGTCGAGTAGCAGAATCGGCGGATCATGCACCAGCACGCGCGCAAGGCTCAGCCGCTGGGTCATGCCGCGCGAGAGGGAATCGGTCAGGGCGTCTTGCTTGAATTTCAGGTCAGTCAATTCCAGGACATCCGCCACGATCTTGCGCCGCTGCTTGCGCGGAATGCCGTAGGCGCTGGCGAAAAACTCCAGATATTCCGTGACGGTCAGGTCTTCATAGCTGTTAAAGAAATCGGGCATGTAGCCGACATTGCGGCGGACAAAGTCGCCGTTGCTCATCACATCTTTGCCCAGGACCTGCGCGGATCCCATGCTCGGCTCGAGTAACCCGGCCAGGATTTTCATGGTGGTGCTTTTGCCGGCACCGTTGGGGCCGATGAAGCCAAACACGTCGCCTTTTTCGAGCTGAAGGTCAAGATGATCCAGCGCGACTAGTGTCCCATAGCGCTTGGTGAGCCCGCGGGTGTCGATGGCTGGCGGATTCACCGGGGCCATCGCCAAGGGCGGCGGAAGCGTTTGAACCGAATCAGTCATCGTCCTCCCTCGATCGAAACCAGCGCGCGAATTGCAGAAAAATGAAGCTCTTTGGCGCCGTCAGCTTTCAGTTTCACATTGGTGGATGGCGCGACAAACTCAGCGTATATGCATGCGATGTTGCTCTCTGCTTTGATGATTTGATCGATTCGTGTTGAGCGCGTCGCTGCGACGCCGCAGATGGAAACGGCGGTCAGCGGAGCGGTGTCGCGATGTTGGCGATTCCATTGCGGCGCTTCGGTGGCGGGATTGGTGAACGTCTCATCGGCCCGATCAATCATTGCAGAGACGTCAATCGTCGCTCCTGGCGGAATAGTCGCGTTACCCAGTTGTGCAACGCCTCGCTTGGTGCGGATGGTGAGATTCCTCAATTCAGCGCTGCCGCGATTGGTGAGCGTCCCGATGATTTTGGCCCCGGTGATTTTGAGGTTCGCCGCCACGATCGCAGGCTCGGGCGCAAGTGAAACGCCCTCGATGTACCGCAGGTTCCAGACGTTGATTAGAAGCGGCGAGGGATAATTTCCCTGATAATCCTGGCGAAAATCGAGCTCTGTCTGAAAATCGCCCCCATACCACTGGCTCTCGTCGGCGGCCGGCCGCCACCAAGTTTCGGGGGCGCATTCAAGCTCATATTCGGTTGTGCGCGGCGCGTAGATGCTCGCCAGATTGACCGCAGCCACACGCGCGCCGCCGGCTTCATCGATGATCGACACTGTTCGATAGTGCAGATCCCCGCTCTTAAAGACGTGGCCCATATAAATCGCGCCGACCGTGACCAGCCCAATCCAGCCAGAGGTGGTAACCCATGTCCATGGCTGGCGGCCAAGACGTTTGAGCACAAACCAGTCGATCGGCCCGACAATAAACATCATCGCCAGCAGGACGATCGCGATGTATGAGAATCCGAATGACCCCGCGCCGGGAATATCGCTCAGCCAGTCGAGCGTCCGATCAACTGCAGCCCTGCGGCGAACGTCAAACTGGCTGCCGGGGAAACTGTTGTTGTTATTCGCATCCTTTTTCAAAACGTTCACTTCAATCGCGCCTTCGAGCACTCGTCGCCAGAACGACGCCGCATGCTCGACGGTTTGAAATTGAAACGCTGACGTTTCCATCGGCAAGACGCAAATTTCTCCCAGGCCCACGCGCGATCGGAACATTGCCGGGCCAAACCCCTGAAAAATCGAAACTTCTTCGACTTGCCGATTTGGTTTGCGCGTCAGGGTGCGCCCTGTGATCTTCTCAAAGCGCACCGGCAAGCCAACATCGGAAAGCCTGCCCCGTTCCAGGTTAATCATCGTCACGTCGCCAATCGTGCACGGCAGCGCATCGATCAACGGCCCGCTCGTCGGAACCGGCTCGGGGCCGGCCCACATGACCACGATTCCGCCGCTGCGCGCCCAATCGACAATCGCCTGCTGTTGTTCGACGCGCAGGCGGCGAAAGTCGGGCTGATTCAGTAACAGCACATCCAGGGCGTCATATCCCACGGGCGTAGTCGGCAGACGCACTTGATCCAGATACCCAATCATCGAGTTGGTGCCGGCGAATTGGCCGGTGACCAGACGCTCGCTGCCAGGATTTCCACTCAATCCGATGAAGGGCTGAAGTGGACTGATCGGCTCGGGCGTTCCCCGTTGCGAGCCTACAAAAAACATGTCCGGGCTGACCTTCACGGGATCAATCAACCGCCGCCCACTATCGCGATCGCGAAGGACGACCGTCGTTTCATTCAGCATGTACGACAGCGGCAAGAGCATCGGGATGGTGACAGGGTTAGGGCCGATGTCGAGACGCTCGCGCACGTTCATTGCGAAACGGCGGTCGTGCGGAGCGTAGATTTCCAGGATGGTCTGTCGCTGCCGCGAATCAGAGGCGGTGACGAAGAGCGGATTCCATCGTCCGATGCGATAGCGATTGCCCCAGCCGACGTCGAGCTGAAGCTGCGTGGCGCCAATCGTCGGCGAGACGATGCACGCGAAAAGGAGCAGCCCCCCGATGAATCGAGACAACCTCATTCGGCGTTGGATTCTAACAGCAGACGGTCAGATTCCCGAGCCGTCGGCTTCGAGATTCAGGCCGCATTCGGTTTTTTGCGTGCCTGCCCAGCGGCCGGAACGCGGATCCTCGCCGATCTGGATCGGTCGCGTGCACGAAAGGGGATTGCATCCGATCGAGGGATAGCCCTTTTCGTACAGCGGGTGGTAGGGGAGATCATGCTGCTTCATGTACCCATGAATGTCGCGCTGCGACCAATTCAATAGCGGTGAAACCGCGTATGTATTAAATCGACGCGACCATTCCAGGACCTGCCGCGAAGCGCGCGTTTCGGCCTGATGGCGGCGAATCCCGCGAAGCCACGCCTTGGGCTTGAGCTCGCGCATCGCCCGTTCAAATGGCTCATTCTTGTTGATGTCGCAGCAGCTTTGAATGTCCTTGCGGAATGTCGGATCGTCCTCGCCCGCCAGTTTCAGATAGGCGATCGGATCATTGCTCGTGCGATAGACCCACACGTTCAAATTGAACCGCTGCCGAAGTTCTTCCATGAACCGATGCGTCTCGGGAAAGAGATATCCCGTGTCGACCATCACAATGCGAATCTCGGGCTGGACCTGAGTCGCCAAATGGATCAAAAGGGCCGACTCCGCTCCAAACGAGGATGACATGACCAGGTCAGACCCGAACTGCTGGCCTGCCCATCGGACCACCTGTGCCGGAACATAAGTATCCAACACTGCGTTGGTTACGTCGAGGTCAAGAGGTTGGTCAAGCAGGGCGGGCATCGGGAGACTGCGTTAAAGCCGAATTTCCTATAGGAGTAGTATATAATACGCTACACGCTCGGACAAGATCGATCTGATCGGGCAAGATCCTAGCGAACCTGTCGGCCTGTGACGAGTAAGACTTGTGGAAATGCCCCTGCCTTGACGCAGGCTGGTGACAGGGCAATACTCTGGCCGATCATTTAACCCATGCGACGAACTCGACATGTGATCGCGGTGATGGTGGTGGCGACGGCGCTGTGCGCTGATCGTGCCATCTCGGCTGCCCCACGTCAGATTCGGACGCAGTCAACCCGGCTGGCTGAGGGGTTCGCCTCTCGCCTGGCCAGCAGCCTTCGGCGGACTGTTTCGACGGTGCATGTGACGCCGGTTCGGACCCAGGAATCGGTCCACGCGTTTCCTCTGGCGATCTGCCAAACCGCACGCGGCGTGCGCAGCGATTTCTCGCCGTTCCAATTCCGCCTCCCGCCTCCCACGCTTTAATCCAATTCCGTCCCGGTCAGCGCGCTCGCTGCGCGCAAAATTCGCATTCAATCGAAATTGCAAATCGAAAATCGCAAATAAAAAGGTGCCCCATGGCCGTCAGCTTCTCCAAAGCCCTCACCAAAGTGTTCGGTAGCCGCAACGACCGTCTGCTCAAGCGTTATCGCCGGATCGTTGACATCGTGAACGAGCTTGAGCCCAAGGTCCAAGCCATGTCCGACGCTGCGCTGCGCGCTCGCACGACTGAGCTGCACGAAGGCCTCACCGGCGGCAAGCTGCGCTCGGCGGACGTCTTGCCTGAGGCGTTTGCCATCATCCGCGAGTCGATGGATCGCCACATTGGCATTCGCGAGGTGTTCAATCCTGAGCAGAATTTCGATCCCGATCAGCTCGATGACGAAATGCTGGAAGCCTACGACTCGGTCCAGCGGCACATGATCAGCACCGGCGAGAGCTGGCAAACCGTGCAGATTCCGCCGCTGGTTTATGCAGCCGTTCGCAAGCTCCATCCCGAAAGCCGTCCGCCGTTTCGCGCGCGGCCGTTTGATGTGCAGCTCATCGGCGGACTTGTGTTGTACGAAGGAAAGATCGCCGAGATGGCGACCGGTGAAGGGAAAACCTTCGTCGCGCCGCTGGCTTGTTACATGCGCGTGCTCGAAGGGTTGCACTGCCACGTCGTGACGGTGAACGACTATCTCGTGCGCCGCGATTCCAATTGGATTCGCCCGGCGTTCGAGAACCTCGGTTTGACCGTTGGTTACATCCAGCAGGACATGGAGCCAGGCGGCGAGAACCGTCGCAAGATGTATGAGTGCGACATCACTTATGGCACAAACAGCGAGTTTGGCTTTGACTACCTGCGCGACAACATGAAAGAGCGCGTGGATCTTCAGGTGCAGGGCAAACTCGATTTCGCGATCGTTGACGAGGTGGACTCGATCCTGATCGACGAAGCGCGCACGCCGCTGATCATCTCCGGCGCCGCGCACGATGATGCTCCCAAATATCGCGCAGCCGATGCGGTGGCGCGCAAAGTGTTGGAGCTGGCCAAGCCCTGGGACCAGGTGGAAAAAGCCGTGGACGCCGCCAAGCGCACCATCAAGGCGGCTGAGGGCGACGAGGATAAGGCCAGGACCAAGGACGAAAAGGAGGCTGCGCGCAAACGCAAAGCGGAGGGAGAGAAGCAGCTCGCCGAGGCGGAAAAGCGCAAGGAAGGCCTCACGCAGTACTACGAAGTCGAGCTCGATCGCAAGAGCGTTCACCTCACGCACGAAGGCATTCAAGCCGCCCAGGACGAAGCGGGCGTGGGTTCGTTTTATGTCGGCAACAACATGGAATGGCCCCATTTGATGGAACAATCGCTCCGCGCGCACGTCGTCTACGAGCGCGATAAGGATTACGTCGTGGAGCGCGGGCGCGACGGGCAGATGGAAGTGGTCATCGTCGATGAATACACGGGTCGAAAAATGGTCGGACGACAATGGTCGGACGGCTTGCACCAGGCCGTGGAAGCCAAGGAACGCGTGCCGATCAAAACCGAGACTCAGACGCTGGCGACCATCACCCTGCAGAACTTCTTCAAGCTCTACAAGGCGTTATCCGGCATGACCGGCACCGCCATGACCGAAGCGGAGGAGTTCTCCAAGATCTACGGCCTGGAAGTCGTCACCATTCCCACCAATCGTCCCGTCATCCGCCAGGATAACGAGGACCGCGTCTATCGCACGGAGCGCGAAAAGTGGGAAGCGATTCTCGAAGAGATCAAGGAAGTTTCCGAAGCGGGGCGACCCTCGCTTGTGGGTACGACCAGCGTCGAGAAGAGCGAGATGTTCTCCAACATGCTCAAGCGCAAGTACGGCATCGAGCACGAAGTGCTCAACGCCAAGCAGCACGAGCGTGAAGCCATGATCGTCGCCAAGGCGGGGCAGCAGCACGTCAATCATCACGGCCAGACCGTCGGCAACGTCACCATCGCCACCAACATGGCCGGCCGCGGCACCGACATCAAATTGACCGCCGAGAGTACCAAGGCCGGCGGATTGCACGTGATCGGCACCGAGCGGCACACCGCGCGACGCATCGACAACCAGCTTCGCGGTCGCGGCGGCCGCCAGGGTGACCCGGGATCGTCGCGCTTCTACGTCAGCCTCGAAGATGACCTCATGAAGATGTTCGCCGGCGAATGGACGATCAAGGTCCTGGGTTGGCTGGGCATGGAGGAGGGAATGGCGATCGAGGACAAGCGCATCAGCAAGGGAATCCTGCGGGCACAGAAGAAAGTCGAAGAGCGAAACTTCCTGGCGCGAAAGAATCTCCTTGAATACGACGAGGTGATGGATCACCAGCGCACCAGCTTCTACGGCATGCGTCAGCAGGTGCTGGAAGGTCGCGATGTCGATCAGGTCATCTGGGGGATGATCGGCGATGCCATTGCCGATGCGGTGAATAAATACATCGTCGAGGATTACGTGGCTTCCACTATCTCTGAGTGGGCGCGCATCAACTTCGAAGTGAACATCGACGCTGGCGACATCCGCGGCATTCGCGGGATGGAAGAGCTCGAGGAATACATCAAAGGCCAGGCTCGAAATGAAGCCGTCACCAGCATCACCGCGACGCTGGGCGAATTCACCGGCGAAGACACCGATGACCGCACCGCGTGGGATCTCAAAGGCCTGCAATCGTGGGCGATGAGCCGATTTCACGTGCAGCTGAGCCAGGCGCAGATCCGCAGCATGGATTACCACGAGCTCGAAGAGCGGCTGCGCGTCTCGGCGGTGGAGCAGATCGACAAGCGCGACTGCGCCGGCATCGCCAAATACCTTGAGCCGCTTTACGCCGAGAATGAATTGGCGAGCTGGGGGCGCGACAAGTTCGGCATGGTGATCGATCCGCAGGAATTCATCGCATCCTCCAAGGGCGGCCGCACAACGCGCAAGACAGCCGATGAGATCGTCGAGCTGCTGGAGACGCGCGCCCGTGAAGCGTACGCCAAGCGCGAAATGGAATATCCCGTCGATCATGTCCTTAACTTCGCCTTCGGCGGCGATGAAGGAAGCACGGAAAATCCCTATGCAGCCGATTACGTGCGCGGCTGGGCGAGTTCCAAGTACGGGATAGAAATTCCGCTGGACCAGATTCGCAGCATGTCGGTTCGGAAGTTCCGCGAGCAGTTGATGTCATACCAGCAGCAGTTTCATGACGGCGAGCTGCAAAAGCAGGTTGATACGCTCATCGCGGCGCACGGCAATTCGCCAGTGGAATTGGCGCGACAGGCGACCAGCCGCTTCAGCGTCGATGCGCCGCCCATTCGGTATTCGGTTCCCGTCAGCCCCAGGGAAATTGAAGCGGCGGGCGATACGGATGGCGTGCGGAAGCTGCTGATGTCCAAAGGGCGGCAGTTCTTCCGGCGCGAGCTGACGGATCTGGAGCAGTTCGTGCTCATTCAAATCTTCGACACAAGCTGGAAGGATCATCTTTACGCGATGGACATGCTCAAAGCAGGCATCGGCCTGCATGCATTTGCGGAAAAAGATCCGCGCGTCCTGTTCAAGAAGGAAGGATTCCAATATTTCGAGGAGATGATGGCGGGCGTGCGCGACAAGGTGACGGATTTGATTTTCCGCGCTCGCGTTGCAGGACCGACTCCGCAAGCCAAGAGCGCCTACCGCGAGACCGCAGCCGTTCACGAGGAAGCGGGCGGATATGGCGTGACCGAGAATCTCCAGCAGACCGCGGCTGCCACCGGCGAAGCGCAAGCTGAGGGGGAAGGGGGGCCGGTGAAGACGATCGTCCGCGAAGCTGACAAGATCGGCCGCAACGATCCCTGCCCGTGCGGAAGCGGCAAGAAATACAAGAAATGCTGCGGCGCCAACGCTGCCTGAGCAGATTCGCCCTTGCCCCCGGCTCGCGAGATGTGATACGGGCAGGGCGTGAAACGCGAAGGTGCGCAGCAGTTCGATGTCATCGTGATCGGCGCCGGCGCCTCCGGCCTGACGGCTGCGCGCGAGCTGGCGGCTTCGGGTGTTTCGGTGGCGATCCTCGAAGCGCGCGATCGCATTGGTGGTCGGATTCACACCATCGCCGATCCGCGCTTTCCCATTCCCGTCGAACTGGGCGCAGAATTCATTCACGGCGAGCAAGCGGAAACCTGGCAGATCCTGCGCAAGATCCACGCACCCGCCTACGAAGCCGACGGTTCGCAGTGGCGGCTGCAGCGCGGGAAGCTTGTTCGCAGCGATGACTTCTTCGAGCAGGTGGGAAAGGTGCTCGATCATCTCAAAACCCTTCGCCGGGACATGTCCTTCGAAGAATTTCTGCGACGCTGCGGCCCGAAAAATCAAGCCGCCAGGCAAATGGCGCACGCCTTCATCGAGGGTTTCGACGCTGCGCCAGCCGAGCGAATCAGCTCGCTCTCGATCAAGAAGGCGGAAACCACTTCCGACGGGACAGAGGGTGAAGAATCGTTTCGAATCATCGGCGGGTATCGGCGTGTGCTGGATTATCTTCGCCGTGCCGATGGAGTGTCGATGCAGTTCGGAACGATCGTCAGAACGATTCAATGGCGGCGGGGGGAAGTCGAAATCGATGCGGGCGCGGCGAGGTATCGCGGGCGGTGCGTGATTATCACCGCGTCAATAGGGGTTCTGCGAGCGCCGGCAGGTGAAGCGGGAGCGATTGCGTTCGTGCCGGATATTCCCCAGAAGCGTCGCGCGTGGGAGCAGATTGAGATGGGGCCGGTCGTGAAGCTGATGTGCGCGTTTCGCGAGAGCTTCTGGGAGCAGAGGCGACCGAGAACCGCGCCGCGCGAGGCATCGATGAAAGATGTCGCGTTCCTGCACGGGATGGGAACTGCATTTCCAACTTGGTGGACGCAACATCCGCTGCGCGCTGCGATGCTCACCGGATGGGCGGGCGGGCCTGCGGGACATCGCTTGAGTGGGATGTCGAGTGAGAAAATCGTTGAGGCCGGCATCGGCTCGCTTTCCACCATCACCGGCTTTTCCCGCAAATTTCTCCGCAACACGCTGGTTGCAACTCACGTGGGCGATTGGCAATCCGATCCGTTTGCCCGCGGTGCATACAGCTACATTACTGTCGGCGGATTGGATGCTCCCAAACAACTGGCCAAGCCGGTTGAGCGGACGCTCTTCTTCGCGGGCGAAGCCACCGCCAGCAGCGGGATCGGTGGGACGGTCGAGGCTGCAATTTCCACCGGCAGGCGCGCCGCCCGGCAGGTGCTTCGCGCGCTTGGGGCCTAGTATCGTGGTACACTTGGCGCATGCGCGCGATGAAGCTCTCGGAGGTCCGCATTTCCGTTGCCGATGTTGTGTATCGCGAGTCGCCATGGAACAAGGTATTGGCGGTCCTCATGTCGCTGATTGTCAGTGGTGTTCCGTTTGTCATTGCAGTGATGAGCGGCAACGTGATCTTTTACATCGCGGGGGCATTTGGTCTGCTTTTCGTTGGGGTGTTTGGCTCGCTATTAGTCAAAACGCTTCGGCCTGATAACTGGTTGATGCGAATCACGTCGAGCGCAGTCGTCGTGAAGTATCGATCGTTTGCCAACGCGCATCTCCCGAAGGAGGATCTCGTCGCATTCGTGCTCGATCGCGCCGAACTGAAGTGGGCGCGTAGCAGCAAGTCGAAGCGGATTACGCCCGGTTCGCAGAGTGGCGAAAGCCGATCAGACCATCGGACCTCACTCGAAATCGGCATCGATCCTTCAGTGACACAAGAACTCGAGCCCCTTCTGGTGGCCGAGCGTCAGCGGCAGGAGCCGCCGCGCGGGATGACCAAGAGCAGCTCGAAGACTTTGCATTATCCGGTGAGCATCCCCGAATCGGGTGTGATTCGAATCGAGTGGCGCAGCGGACAAAGTTGGATCACGCCGAGCATCAAGCATGTCTTGGCTCAACTCGCGAAGTGGACAACGATTGAAGAGCCGAAACAGGCGACGGCGAACTACGCGTCGTTGACGTCGAAGGACATGCAGACCGAAGACAAGATTCTCGAACTGGCAGCCTCCGGCGAAGTGATCGCCGCCACGCGACTGGTCCGAAAAATCTATGGATACTCGCTGGCCGAAGCCCGGCAATTCGTGGACGACTTAATCGCAAACGGCGGTCCGCGCGGGAGGACTGAACACGCGGACCGCCGCAGCGATTCAAGGACGACTGCCTAGTCCTTATCTTCCTTCCCGCCTTTTTCGTGCTTCTCGTGTTTCTCGCCTTTTTCGTCGTCTTCCTTTTCTTCTCCCTCTTCATCCAGCTTCTTCGAGATCAGCTTTCCGTCTTCAGCCACCTTGATCTCGTGATTCTTGCCGCTGATGGGGACATCAACCTCGTAAATCGTCTTGCCCTTCTCCATCTCCTTGTCGACCTTGTCGATCTTCGCGCCGGCTGCCTCCTTTTCAAGCGTTGCGCGCGCGGCTGCGGGGACCTGGTCCAGCGTAATCTCGACGGAATTCTCTTCCTCCTTGCCTTCCTTCTCGTCGCCGTTGCGAGAAAGCTGTGAGCATGCCGACATGCTCACCGCGGCTGCAAACACCGGAACAAACCAGATTGACTTTCGCATTGCGGGGCTCCTTTCAAAAGCTCCAATTTATGACACTCGCTAGCGAGATTTTTTCACTTCTTCGCCGAAGCTGATTCGATTTCCTTCTGGATCGAGAAGTGAAAAATCCCGCATGCCGTAAGAATTGGTCGCCAGTTCGTGGCGGAACGTCGGCTTCTTCGCCTTCACTTCGTCGAAGTATTGATCGATCTTCTGCACAAAGATGTAGACCGACGTCGGTCCGACAAACGGCGGCTGCTTGGGAAGAAGAGCGATCTGTGTTTCGTCGCGTTTCAAGATCGTGTAGCCCTTGCCGTCGCCGTAGCTGACCTTGAAGCCGAGCACGTCCTGGTAGAATTTCATCGCAGCCGGGATGTCTGCGCTCGGCAGCTCGGGCATGATGCCTTGCATTTCCATTTCATCATCCTCATTTCGCGTCGCGGGAGCGGCCGCCGCAGCGGGAATTCCCGGTGCAAAAACGGTCACAGGCGCTGCGATGCGAGGCCGCGTGAGATAAACCGCCAAACCGCCAAGAATCGTCGTTGCGAGGAGCAATGCGACGGCGATCTTGATTCCCGGACTCGCCGCTGAACGAGCGCTCTCGCGAATACCGGCGAGGCCGATCTTCGAAAGGGTCGACGTCAACTCCGGTGGAGGCGGCGATGCCATTCTCGCGCTGTTCAGCATCTCTGGAAGCATCACGAGCGACGCCGTCACCCCGGCTGAAGCCAGAGATGCACGCAGCTGCGTCAAACCCTTCTCAATGCGGCGGGAGATGGTTGATTGATTTACTCCGAGCGCACTAGCCAGCTCCCCCTGGCCCTTGCCACACAAATAATGTTCAACCAGCGGCACGCGCAGCTCATCCGGCAAGGTCTCCAGGGCCGAATCGACGCGCGCGATCAGCTCCGCAGACTCCAGCGGCGTCTCGACGCCTTGCGCATCGCCAGCGGCAAACTTCGTCTCGCGAAGCTTGCGGGCGCGCTCGGAACGAAGAAATTCCAGCGACCGATTGAGCGCCGTCCGATGAAGCCAGGCCGCGACCGACCCGGTGATCGACGCACTTTTCTCTGCCATGCGCAAAAAGCAGTCCTGTGCAACATCCTCGGCTAGATGCCCATCGCGCGTCACGCGACGCGACGTTGAATAAACCATCCCCGCGTATCGTCGCACGAGCTCAGCAAACGCTCCCGGATCACCGTGGGCAGCATAGCGCCGAAGCAGCGCATCATCGTTTAGTGCCAGTGAGGACGATTCCATCCTCCACATAGATGCATCCGCGCCCGGTTTTATGCAATGAAAATGGGTGGAGGAGCCCGTCCTGCAGGCTGCGCTTTACTTCTTGGGCTCAAGGACTTGCTCGCGAATTCGGCCGTCAAATACCCACGCGCCGCCGGTGCGCCTCATGGACATGGTTCCATAGTCGGGAACGCAATCGAAACGATCTGAAATGGGGTAATTCACGGGCAAATCCGATCCAAATGGATAGATGCGAAGGGCCGGCGATCCCCAAGGCAAATGACGTGTGAGCTTGCTCGTCAGGATGATGTCGCAGAGATAGGCGGTCTTGTCGGTATTGGCTGCCCCGGCCTTGAGTTCATAGATGCCGATGTACCACTTGTTGCCCCGCTCTTCCGCCTCCAGCTGAAACATCACGCCGCACTGATCCGGCCGGCGATCGACGCGAGGCCCCAGATAATTCAAATGCCAAGCGCAACGAAACTCCGAGCATCGCTTGGGCCGATCGGCATAAATCGAACAGCCGCCCGCGAGGTGCACGCAATTCGCATAAAACGGTTTGCCCAATTCCGGCATGCCGACGGTCCAGCAGCAGGCATTACAAGCTCCGCAGCCATCCGGCGGCGGCGGCTTGTGAAGTTGTGGCAGGACGATGTTCATCGCGCCGCGAGCGTAACATCCGCGCAACGCAATTTCATGCAGATTCCAGGAGGAAGGTGAAAGGGGGGCGTGACTTCGCGCCAAACAGCGGTTTCCATCAAGCAGGGTGACTTACATCACGGCATCGCATCTGCTGGAGCGAAGGCGACGTTTCACGAATCGAAGCTTCCCGCGTACGACTGCATGCGCCGCACGTACGCGACAGCCGGATTGCGCTCGACCTCATGCAGCTTCGCCGCTGGGATCGTGCACTGCAACGCCCCCATGATCGGCCGCTCAATGTTCGTAGCAGCGAACGTCATCGCCAGGGCTTCATCATCCAATGTTCCGCTTTGCCCGCGAGCGAAGATCAGGATCACATCCGTCATTTCCATGTCTATCTCATCGACCAGGAAAAGACGCAGAATCAGCTTACGCGTCGCGCGGAGCCGGTTATTATCAGCCACAGGCAGCCTGACCTAACGCTTCTTGCCGGATATGAGGGAAAGGAGGAACAGCAGCGCAATCGCTCCGACGGTTGCCATCACTAGCGCCCCCAGCAACCCGCCAGCCGTGATCCCCAGCAAGCCAAACAACCATCCGCCCAACAGCGCACCGATGACACCGATAATGAGATTCCCAACCAACCCAAACCCGCTCCCCTTGAAAAGCATCCCCGCCAGGAATCCTGCGCACAGGCCGATGAGCAGAAACCAGATGAGTGAGGTAAGGTCCATCGCGATCTCCCATGAGGATGAGAAAAGTGAGCCGAGCCGCTTACCCTTATCGGCCCATTGGCTATCGCAATAAGACTTAAAATCCGGCTCGAAGTGGCTGTGCGTTTTCAGGCAGCCGCGATTGGCGCTGCTCCCTGGTCTCCTGATTTTCCGCGTTGACGATCGTTGCAGCGGGGGGCGTAGCGTCGTGCCGAGTAGTCACGATTGGTGGTGGCAGGACTGATTTCCATCACCGCGCTTCCGCGCAAAGGGCGGGAAGACTCGTTGGCGCACAATCCGACAGAGGACGACGCAGGCGTCGTCCCTACCATGAATGCCAACGCACACGCGACTGATGGACAGATGCAACCGTGTTTCAAACGTACGAGAAACGGGGACGCAACTATCCGTCTCGACGCTCTCCTTGGCAAGCTTCATGTAGTGGCGACGCCCGGTCACCTCCCGCTTCGCGGAGACCCGCGGCGGCGCCAGCCGATTCTTCATCGTAGGGGCGACACTTGTGTCGCCCTCGTGGTATGCGGAAGAGGGCGGGACAAGTCTCGCCCCTACAAAGACCCGCGACGCAGGCGTCGCCACTACAACAACGGAAACGAAAACGGGGTCGCGTCTGCGTCCCCGTTTTAATTCCTCATCAGAGATGCCGTCAATGTTCAAGGCCGCCCATGTGTGACAATGCCCGGGCGTACTTGACCTAACGCGCGAAGCAGGTCAGGAACGAGCAACTGCAGATCCTGTAGATCGTTGCTGGCCGCGTGCAAGATGACCACCGCGATTGGAAGGCCGGCGATGTGCTGCTCGAATGCGACTCCCCGATCCGTAGTAATCAAAGCGGCAAAGTGAGCCTTCACGGCTTCCGCGAGCAGCTGCCCGTTCTTAAGGCCATTCCAGCGCTGATAAGTAACGGTGAAAACCTCGTGTCCGCTGATGGACAGACGCAAGCGTATATCCACGCACTCATCTAGAAGTAGCTTCATGCGGCCGGTAATGGAACCGCTGTCAGCTTTTCCTTAGCCAACTTAAGAACCGCCAGCGCCTGCTCACGCGTCACCCCTGGAAAACCCTCAAGGAAATCACACACGGTTCGCCCGCGCTCCAACATCTCGAACAGAGTTTTCACAGGCACACGTGTCCCCGCAAAGCATGGTGTGCCGCTCATGATCTCGGGATCGATCTTGGTGGGGTTCATTGAATCAAATTATAATTTGCCTCAAGGCAGTCGCATAGCGTTAACTACACCCCATCGAATTCCCGCAGTTCAAGCACTTGTAGCACGTGCCGCTCCTCACCGTGATGCTGCCGCAGACGTCGCAGGCGGGGGCGTCGGCTTGCATGTTGCTGCCTTGTTGGGTTAAGGGGTCGGCGACGATGGTGAGGCGGAGGTTGGCTTCGGGGGGTTTTGTTTCGGGCGCTTCCGCGGATTCTAGTTGTCCTTCGAGGCCTGACCCGTAGTCGAAGGGTTTGGCGGTGTCGGGTAGGATTCTGGGGCCGTGGCCGTTGCCTCTTTTGGGTTCGGGAGTTGTCGAGATCAGCCCGCGGTGCTGCGCACCGTCGCCAAGTGGTTCGGTTAGAGGTGCGGGGGGGATTGGTTTCTTGGCGCGCTGGGGGGCGTTGGCGGCGCGATAACCTGGAACAAATTCCATCGCCAACCAACGGAAGATGTAATCGACCAGAGATTTGGCGATGGGGATTTCGGAATTGCGCGTCATTCCGCTTGGTTCGAATCTCACGTGCTCGAACTTTCGGACGAGCGATTCGATGGAAACGCCGAATTGCAGGCTCACCGAGACGAGCGTCGCGATGGTGTCCATCAGACCGCCGATCGTGCTGCCTTCCTTGGCCATGCGGATGAAGATTTCACCCGGCTGGCCGTCTTCGTAGAGGCCGACAGTGATGTAGCCTTCGTGGCCGGCGACGTCGAACTTGTGCGTCGTGGCGTGACGCGTGTCAGGCAAGCGACGGCGCAGCGGGCGCTCGACGATGCGTTCGACGATCTTCTCGATGATGTGTGTCTGCTGCGGGGCCGGTTCGATGTTGTCGGCTGTGATGCGGTCGGTGGCGCGAATCGTCGCGGAAGCCACCTCCTCGCGCGCTGCCTCGACGGCTTCGGCGTCTTCCTCGTCGGTTTTCTTGTCGAGGTCTTCGTCGCTCTTCACGTTCAGCGGCTGGGAGAGCTTTGAACCATCGCGATAGAGCGCGTTGGCTTTGAGGCCCAGCTCCCAGCTCAGGCGGTAGCTGTTTTTGATGTCGTCGACGCTGGCTTCGTTGGGGAGGTTGATCGTCTTGGAGATCGCCCCGGAGATGAACGGTTGAGCCGCAGCCATCATGCGAATGTGGCCTTCAACGGGAATAAACCTCTTGCCGGTCTTGCCGCATTTGTTGGCGCAATCGAAGACCGCGAGGTGCTCGTGCTTGAGATGCGGGGCGCCTTCGACAGTGCCGCGGCCGCAGATGACGTCCGAGGCTGCGTCAATCTGCTGCTTGGTGAACCCAAGTTTTCGCAGCAGGTTGAAGTTGGGGGCCTGCCACTCAGTTTCGGGAATTTCCATCCGCTTGAAGAACTCCGCACCGATCGACCAGGGGCTGAACGCGAAATTCAGCTCAAACATTCCGGGAAGCGAGGATTCGATCTTCTCCAACTCGGCTTCCTTGAAGCCTTTGTGCAGGAGTGTTTCGTAATTGATGACGGGGGAGTTGTGCAGGGTGAGCGTGCCCATGACGTACTGCAGGATGTCATGGACCTGCTCGGCTGAGTAGCCGAGATTCACCAGCGCCGGCGGGAGGGACTGGTTGGCGATCTTGAAATATCCCCCGCCCGCGAGCTTCTTGAATTTGACGAGTGCAAAGTCCGGTTCGACGCCGGTGGTATCGCAATCCATCAGCAGGCCGATCGTTCCGGTGGGAGCGATGACGGTTGTCTGCGCGTTGCGATAGCCATGACGCTCGCCGAGATTGAGCGCGCGATCCCAGCATTCGAGCGCGGATGCGAGCATGTGACGCGATGCGAGGGGATCGGCGTCGCTGAACTGATCGTGATCGATGCCGACGGGAAAGATGTCCAGACCCTCGTAGGTGTCGGCCTTCTTTTCGGGTTTCGGGCCTCGGGTTTCGGATTTCGCGGCGTTATACGCTGCCCTGCGATGATTGCGGATGACGCGGAGCATGTCCTCGCGGTTTTCCGCATAGCCCGGGAAGGGCCCGAGTTCGGCGGACATGTCGGCGCTGGTTGCATACGACTCACCGGTCAAAATCGCGGTGAGCGCGGCGCAGATCGCGCGACCTTTCTCCGAGTCATACGGAATCCCCGCCTGCATCAGCATCGCGCCGAGATTCGCATAACCTAAGCCTAGCGTGCGGAACTTGTAGCTCAGCCGCGCGATTTCTTCGGATGGGAAGCTGGCCATCAGCACGGAGATTTCCAGGACGATCGTCCAGAGACGGATGCCGTGCTTGTAGGCTTCGACGTCGAATCGGCGCGATTCAGCGTCGAAGAAAGTGAGGACGTTGAGGCTGGCGAGATTGCAGGCTGTGTCGTCGAGGAACATGTATTCCGAGCAGTTGTGCACGGTGATGCCGTTGGCGATGAACGACTGGGAGACCGGCTCGGTGAGATCGAAGACCTGCTGTTTGCCCAGGAGCGTGAACGAGCGGACGTGATCCCAGTTGCCCGAGGATTCGGAGCGCTGGATCGCAAATCCGCAGGCGTCAGCCAATTGCTCGAGCTTCTTGCCCGGGAGCAGTGCGACATGTTTTCCAAAAGAGCGGAGGCTGCCCGGATCGATACGCAGGCCGTGGCGTCTTTGAGCTGCGTCGACGCGATTGGCGTTTCCGCTCCGCGTCCCGGGTGACAGGAGGTCCACCTGCCGACCGGGCAGGCCTCCGCTGGCGATGGCTCCGCCTTCGCCGAGAGATTGGGAATTTGAATTCGTGCTGATTGAAGATTGGATGCCAAAGCCGAGCAGGATGAGTTGGACATCCTGCAGAAGACCGAACGAATCGTGACGAAGTTCCAGCGTGCCGTTGTCGATGGAAGCATCGGAGGTGAAGAGGGCGCGGAGGAAATGTTTCTGCGCAGCCAGTCCCGCCGTGAACGCTTCGTCGCTCAGGCGCAGGCGTCCCGATTCGGTGCGCATGAAGGCTTTGAGACGACTCAAGAGGCGACGATTCGTGAGCGTCGCGGTCATCGTGTCGCCGGGGTTTTCATCCAGCGAGTCGGATTCGGCGAGCATCAACTGATTGACGTAATCATCCGCATACGTGCGATCGGACCAGTTCTCCGCGACGTAACGGGAGAATTGCTCTGCAATGTCGTGACTCGGCAGGCAGGCATCCAGATGCAGGGCGTCAGCGTCGCCATTTGAATCGGACAGGAAAAGCCCAAGCAACTGAAAGAACTTCGAATCCTGTGGTTCGCCGATTTCCTGCACGGCAGCCGTCTTGCTGGGGAGGCGGATTTCATCGGCTGTGGTGAGATCCCTGCCGGCGACCCAGCCGCGGGACTTGGTCCAGATCTGATGATCTTCGGTGATCTTGAGGCTGTAACCGCCGGCGGTCACGAGCTCGTAGACATCCTTCGTGCCAGTCGGGAACGAGCCTTCAGTGATGTGAATTTCCTGGCCGTTGAGATTCGTCACCACGCGCGAGGGCAGATGGATCATCTGATCGATGCGTCGCCAGATTCCACCGGGGGTGAGAACGCGTGTGTCGCCCGTCACGCAAGGATTGGAGGCGTTGATGCGGCCGGATTTGGGGCAGGTGTGCCACTGGTTGATCGTGTCATCGTATTGCACGCCGGGATCCGCGCAGCGCCAGGCTGCGTAGGCGATTTGCTCCCAGAGATCGCGAGCCTTGACCGTCTTGGCGACGCCTTTGCGCGTCCGCCAGGTCAGATCCCAATCGCCATCTTCCTCGACGGCTTTGAAGAATTTGTTGGGGATGCGGACGGAGTTGTTCGAATTTTGACCCGAGACGGTCATGTACGCTTCGCCGTTGAAGTCGTAATCGAGCTTCAAGCCGAGCTTTTTCGCCAAGTCCTGCTGATCCTTGGCGATGTGCTTAATTCCCTCAGCCAGGCAGGCGACTTTCAACTCCTCGCGCACTTTCCAATTCACGAACTGCTCGACATCCGGATGATCCAGATCGAGGCAGACCATCTTGGCCGCCCGGCGCGTCGTGCCGCCGGATTTGATCGCGCCGGCAGCGCGATCGCCGATCTTGAGAAAGCTCATCAAGCCAGATGATTTCCCGCCGCCCGACAACGGCTCATTTTCGCCGCGAAGCTTCGAGAAATTTGATCCCGTGCCGCTGCCGTATTTGAAGAGGCGGGCTTCGCGCGTCCAGAGATCCATGATGCCGCCCGGATTGACCAGGTCATCGCTGGCGGACTGGATGAAGCACGCGTGCGGCTGGGGGTGGGAGTACGCGTCTTTGCTCTTGAGCATCTCGCCGGAGCGCGGATCGCAGTAAAAATGGCCCTGCGCTGGACCCGTGATGCCGTAGGCCCAGTTGAGGCCTGTGTTGAACCACTGCGGGCTGTTGGGGGCGCACATCTGATGCAGGAGCATGTAGGCGAGCTCGTCATAGAACGCCTGCGCGTCTTCAGCGGTGTCGAAATAGCCGTATTTTTCGCCCCAGTAGCGCCAGCAGCCGGCGAGGCGGTTGATCACTTCCTTGGCGGATTTCTCGGGGCCGGTGACGACATTGCCCGAGCCGTCGCGGATCGGTTGGCCGTTTTCATCGGTTTGCGGAACGCCGGCTTTGCGGAAATATTTGCTCACCATGATGTCGGTGGCGAGCTGACTCCACTGCTTGGGAATTTCCGCATCGTTCATCTCAAAAACGACCGACCCATCCGGATTCGAAATGCGGCTAGTGCGTTTTTCGTATTCAACGGTGGAGAACGGGTTCTGACCGGCTTTGGTGAAACGGCGATTGATCTTCATGACGACCTTCCCAATTCTATTCACGTTCGACAATGCGAGACGACGGGAGCCCGCTTCGCGAGGATACGCTCGCGAGTTGGATCACGTCTTAAATTCGTTTAGAGACAAACAAAACCGAGCGGACGGCGCTGATGCTCGTGAGATTTTTGCACAGGGGCGAATCTCTTCGCGTCCGCGCTTCCTTGCGCGGGGCGATGCACAAACAAGCTTTGTGAAACCTCAGACATGGCGAACCTCCTTGCCGCTTGGGCGCTGCGCCCAAGTCCCCAAAATTCATATCACGGTCTGACCCTTGGCGAGGTTCCGACGCTGCGCCGGAACACGTTGTCCGTCTCGGGATCCAGATAAATGACGTATTGATGACCCGCGGGCAGCGGGCCTTGGCTGACATTCAGTGATCCGACGGTGACGCCGTGGCGGTCGTCAACGCGAACGATCGAGCGCGCCGGAGCGACAGCCGACGCGATCTGCGCGCCGGTGGTCGAATCGACGACACGCACCGGGCCGCCCAGGTCATACAGGTAGACCAGCGGCGTGGGGCCCTTTGCGATTGGTGTTGATGCCTGGGCAACGGGCAGCGGAAGCTCCGCGTTGGGCTCGACCCGCGCATTACGCATCCCCGACGGCGCGGGCTGAGTCGTCGGCGCTGGGCGATCGCTTCTGGTAGTCGAGCGACACGCGCTGACCATCACGGCGACGGCGAGGCAAAGGGCGAAGTTGGAAATCAGTTTGATCATTATCGAGCCGGCGCGGGAGCGGGTGGCGGCGGCGGTGGAAAATCCGAGGGTGGCGCAGGCGGCGGAACGTTCGTCGCAGGCGGCGCGGGCGGAACCTGGCTCGGCGGCGGGGGAGGAGGAGCCGGCGCCGGCGGAACTGACGGCGATTCGGACGGTGGAGGGGGCGGTGGTGGAACCTCCAACCCATCGGGCCCTGCTGGCGGAGGCGGCGCAGGGGGAACTTCCAACCCATCGGGTCCCACCGGCGGCGGCGGGGGTGGCGGCACATCTCCCACCGGCGGCGCGGGAGGAACCTCAGTCGTCGGAGCCGAAGGCGCCGGCGGCACTTCTTGCCCCGGCGCGGGCGAAACATCGACTGGTGGAGGCGGAACTTCTCCCTCGGGCGCCAGTTGATGAGCGGGCTGGAAATAAACCTTGTACCGATCCTCGTGATTGAATTTGATGGCTGTCTCTGGCGGCGCTTCGTTGAAGTCAACCCAATCGACCTGCTCAGCGCCGATCGGGATCATGGCAACCAGGTTTCCGGATTGGTCCTGGGTGATGTAAACCGTCCCCTCGGTTTCCGGCCGAAACGGCGGCATGGGAAACATCCCGTAGGAGACAAACTTCGCGTCGGCGGGGACGCGGAAACCGGTTTGCTTGTTGCCGCAGCCCGCGCACAGAAGGCCGGTGATCAGGATGCTCGCTGCGACAAGCGATCGTGATGTCATGTCAGACCTCCGTCTTCCCAGAGCCGCGATTAGTAGGGCTGCGTCGTTCCGCGTGGCAACGGTTCTCCCGCGCGCGTCGGGAGGAACGTCATCTCATACTCTCTACCCAATTTGATCGCGGTATAGACGACTTGCGTTGCGGATCGATCCGCATCGGTCACCGTGATATTCCCCGCCGGTGGATTAATCGTGATCACCGAGCCCGCGCCGACGGCGCTGGTGTGAATCAGCATGTTCGATTTGACGTCATAAATCGACGCCAGGCCCTGCGATGGCGCGCGGAACGACAGCTGGCCCGTGCCGATCGCCATCAGATCGCCGCGATGGGGAATGATCTGCTTTTCAGATCCGCCCAATGCGCCGCAACCGGTGATCAGTGCTAAGGCAATCAGGAGTGAGATGGGACGAATCAACATGGTCGATCCAAAATGAACAAGCCCGCGGTGCGGCGCACCGTCGCAAAGTGCCCGCGTCGATTTAGTCGACGCGGGGTAAGGTCAATCCCGGCTGATCCTGGTATTTGCCGCGCTTGTCGGCGTAGCTCACGGCACAGACCCGTTCGCCCTTGAGGAAGATCAGTTGCGCGATCCCCTCGTTGGCGTAAATCTTCGCCGGCAGGGGGGTCGTGTTGCTGATTTCGAGGGTGATCTTCCCGCGCCACTCCGGCTCAATTGGCGTGACGTTCACGATGATCCCGCAGCGGGCGTACGTGCTCTTGCCCACGCAGATGGCTAAATAATTTCGTGGGATCGAGACGTATTCCACCGTCTCGCACAGCGCAAAACTATTGGGCGGGATCAGGACGTGATCCTTGCCGGTTTCTTCGGTGTCGACGGTGACGAATGATCGATCGGAGAATTTCTTCGGGTCGATCACTTCGCTACTGACGTTGGTGAAGATCTTGAAGATCGATCCCACGCGAATGTCGTAGCCGTAGCTGGAGACGCCGTAGCTGACCTGCCCCGGCCGCTTGATATTCTCTTCAAACGGCTCAATGCCGATCAACTCGCGGATTTGCGTGTCGCAAAGGATTGCCATGAGATGCCGCCAACACAGGGCGATAGAAGACCGAGCGGCGGGAAATCATTTCCCGCGTGTTGCCCAGCTCCATCGCCGGTTCTGCGTCGTCCTCCCTGACGACCGATTTGATCATTTTTACGCGTCAGTCAGACCGTTCTGACCGGGCGTGCCCAATTTGCAATTCCGATGCCGAATTCGGCCTTTGTTCGCTTCGCCGGCCGCTTTTCGACATTCACTAACCTATCTACAACCGAAATCGCTTTATACACTACATCTGGTAGTGGTCAACGCGAACTTGAACTAAATGTTGGGGATCGCGTTCTCACCCGGACTTAACAATCTGACTCATCGGAGCTTAGCGTAACGACAAAATTCTCTGGCGCGGTTTCGAATCGGAGAGAAACGCAGCTTATCCACCACTCGTCCCCGAATCAGGGATGTTTCCGCTCTTGTTCACGGTGAAAATGTCAGGAAATTCGGCGGAAAACGATGTGCGGCGCTGCGCGGTGACATTTTGCGTCTTTCGCGAGGACGCAAGCGAAAGTTGACGCATTTGCGGGTTTCGTGGGCAAAATAAAGCCCCGGACGCGGGGAAGACGTCCGGGGCTCAGGGGGAGGGTAGGTAAGCCTGTGGGGAGGACCGATTGTCTGACCGCTCGGCCCTCACCCCTTAATGGTTCGTTTCGTCCTTCAACGCAGGGGATACAAAATCCCGCAGAGCAGGACGTATGCAAGAATCGCGATCAAACCGACGATTTTTCCCATCGCCCGCGACTGCATCTTCGACTCCGCAATCAGAGTGCCTTGTTCGGGGCTACGCGTTTCATTCACGCATTGATAGACACATGCGCGAGTCGGGAGTTAGTTGCAGCTTACTTGCGCAAGAGCGGTATAAACGTCGCCGCCGCCCTTGCTGGAAAATGGGGTGTTTTTCCGGGATCAGTAGTCAAGTGAGCGATCACTGCGTTGGCGAGGTGGTTGGCTGCGATGCCGATTCATCCGTGGTCGGGGCGGTATTGAGTGCAGCCGGGGTCTGATCTTCCGCTGTGACGACGATGACGACGTCAAGGCGCTCCTCGCCTGGTTGCGTGGACGGGGCGCCTTGCTGGCCCTCGACGCTCTGCGTTGCCGGACCCGACGCAGGTTGGCTGGGCAGACCGTCGGCCGTTGGCAGTTCGGACTGCGCGATCTGCTCAGCTGGAGCAGCCACTGGCTGGGTCGTCGCAAGTGCGCCCGCAACCGTTTGCGTGGTCGGGGGAGCAATCTCCTGCGCTGCTTCCGATTTCAATTCGAGCTGCTTGCGCGGCTCCGGATCACGGCGCAAGCCACTTATTGCGTCCGATTTTGCCAACTCTTCGGGCTTGGCCCTCTCGCCGACCTGAAGCTCCTGGCCAACTGGTTGCGAGCTCGGCTCGGCAGCCTGCTGCTGACCGGCGTTTTGATACGTCGGCATCGAGAAATTTGAGGTCAGGTCACTCACTTGCCGCCGGGTTAATCCGCGGGCGATGATCAACCGCTGATTCCGGGAATCATACGAAGCATTGGCCATGGCTGTGCCTGCAGGCGCGGTCGTGGCTTGAGTGATTCGCTGCTGCGAAACGTCGGCGGGTTGTGACGCCTCAGCCGGCGGGGCCGGGGCAGCGGTGACGGGTGGCGGTGCCGCGGGGACCGCGTCTGGCGCGGCCTGACGTTGCTGCCCCACTTTGGACTTATCCGCGACCTGCTCCTGCTCGCCCGGACCATCACCCTTGCCCGCATAGTGTCTGGCCGGCGGCGGGGCTGCCGGTGGCGCAACGGTAGCGAGCGATTTTTCTTCCATCGCTACCTGAGGGCTCTGCAACTTCGATCCCGAAATACCTTGCGTGTTTTGTTGCGACAGCGTCGGGAGATTTTCCGGCACCGCTTGCCACGTATAACCGTTGCCTGCGAGATATCTGGTGACGTCTGCGTTGGCCTGCGTCAGATCCTTGGCTGCCACAACCACGACGGCGGTGTTGGACGAGAGATTGCCGGCGGTTTTGATCTGGTCGATGGCTTCGGCGTCAAAGAGATGATTGGCGATTCCACTGCTCTCTTTGCGGTTGAAATCGTTGCGCGTTAATGCGCCTGCTCCAGTCTTGTAGAAGTTGCCGCCGTTAACGGTGAGGTCGGCCCCCTTCTTTTCGCTTGCGTCCCGATCCTTCATCGCGACTTCGGGGATGACGGCCGGCGCAGGGGCCAGCGCTACAGACGGCTCAGCCGGGGTGCTGGATCGATCCGCCGCTACCTCACCTTCGCCGGTTGGAAGCGTGGCGGCGGTGGAGAGAGCCACATCCGGGTGCTGGCCCGATCGCGGAAGCACAAAATAGATGACAGCGGCCAACCCCACGGTCAGGAGCAACACCGCGGCCGCTGCGAACATTTGCGGCCAGCGGTTGATGCGCATGGTCGTGGTATGCGCTTGCTCATCGTCCGGCGCCAGCAGGACCGATCGCTCGAGCTGGCTTTGCATCGCATCGTAAATCTCATCCGGCGCCTTGGCCCGCGGCAAAGCCTGAACCAGCAACCGCTGCTCGCGAAGTTCAGCCAGTAGCTGGCGATGCTGCGGATTGGCCAGCAGATGCTGCTCAATCTCCGCACGCCCGGCTTCGTCGAGTTCCCCATCGACGTAAGCACAAAGCTTGGCTTCGATTTGTTCGGTATTGGCCATTGTTTTATTTTGGATTTGGGATTGTTGATTTTGGATTTGAAATTCAATCCAAAATCGCAAATTCAAAATCCAAAATCCGCTACTTCATGTACGCCTTCAACTCATCCCGAAGCGCCAATCGCGCTCGGAACAATCTGCTCTTCAATGTTCCCAGCGGCAGGCCAAGCACATCGGCCATCTGCTGGTAGTCAAAACCTTCGATGTCGCGCATCACAAGGACAGCGCGGTATTCGGCATCCAGTCTGCCCAGGGCTTCGAGCACTTTTCCGCTGCGCTCGCGGCGCTCGATTTCTTCCGCGGGCGCTGCGTCTGCATTGCTCGCCAGGCGACTCATCAGTCCAGCCGCCTGATCCTCGCTTTCGCCGGCGCGCGGGCGCGAGGGCGAATGATCGAGGGAAAATGTTCGATGCCGCTGCACTTTTCGTAAGCGGCTGATCGACAGATTCGTGGCGATGCGGAAGAGCCACGTGTAGGGCGAAGCGTCCCCACGAAAACCATCGATCTTGTCGAGCCCGCGCGTGAACGTTTCCTGTGTGAGCTCGCGCGCCTCCTCGTAATCACCGACCATGCGCAGGACCGCGTTGTAGAGGCGATCCTGGTAAAGTGAGATCAATCTGCCGTAGGCGCTGCGATCGCCGTCTTGCGCTTTTCGCGCGAGATCGATCTCGGCCCGATCCGGGGCGCCGCTTTGCTCTGCGCCGGCATGCGGCGGCAGGTCGGCTTCGTATTGAGCTCCACTTACGCTCGACATGGGATTGGACGCGGAAAGATAGAGAAAGTTCCCACTGGTCGCCCGCCATCCATGGCCACGACAAGCAGCCAAATATGACGGGCGATCGGGGCGGCGTCAATGTTATCGGACACCTTGAGAACGCTCAGTAAGAAAGGAAGTTTCGCGGCCGGCGCGAATGCTTTGCAGAAGGTTCCACTCCCACCACGCGATGTATGCGCCAAAACCAACCGCCACGATCGAATAAAGCGGTGTGATCCCGTCAGCAAAGAGAATCATCACCACAATCAGGTTGTAGATGGTCGCCCCAGCTGCAATCACGAAGGCGAGCACAACTAAGTGAAGTTTGTAACGAAACGGTTTTGCAGACGCAGCCATTACGAAGGCTTCCAAAAGCATCGAGAGCCCGAACAGGAAGATGGCCGAATCACTGAGCGCGGTGTGGCCTTGCAGTTCCCAGTAACCGACTTCCTGATCGGCCCGCTCGCCTGTGGTCCACGTGACATTGGTGTGAAAGGTTTGCCCCGACATCTTTGCGACGAGATATTTCGCAAACGTCCCGCCGACGATCATGAAAATGATTCCCATGAAACCGGCGATCCAGATTTCCGGGCCGGCGAAGACGCCGGGGGAAGCGGTTTGAGATGTGCCGTATTGAATCGGCGCGGCGGGGGGCGCGACAGGCGCGTCCGCGGGCGGCGGGGCGGGCGATTGCGAGAGTTTTGGCAGCTTGGAGAGATCCATGTCAGCCTCCGAAGCGCAGATGGCTTGAGTCGATCTGATCCGGGCGTCAGAATGCACTCTAGTCGTTGGGCTGCGAGATGCCAGTATTGAATCGCCGCCCAAGGGCCTGTGTGACCGATCCTCGATTCGAAAGATGACATGGCAGACGCACTGCAGCAAATTGAAGAAGTCTCCCGCAGGGCTGATTCGGAGTTGAATTCCGTGGCCACCGCCGCCGAGCTGGAACAATTCCGCATCAAGTACCTGGGCGCTAAAGGAGAGATCAAGGGATTAATGAACCTGCTGGGCCAAGTCCCCCGCGAGCAGAAACCGGTCGTGGGTCAAAAGGTGAATGCGGTTAAAGAGAGTCTGACGAATGCATTTGAATCGCGAAAGCTTCACTTATCTGCCGGCATGCCGGCAGGCGTAACGGAAGATGTGACCGAACCGGGGAGGCGTCCGCAGATTGGTAATCGTCACATTCTAATGACGGTGGTGGATGAGTTGACGGAACTGTTTGGGCGCATGGGATTTTCCATCGCGTCAGGTCCGGAATTAGAAGACGAATTCCATAACTTCGTGGCCCTGAACATCCCCAAGAGCCATCCCGCGCGCGACCCGCTCGATAATTTCTATGTCACGCTCGATAGCGGCGAAGAAAAATCACCGCGCACGGGTGTTCGCGAAGAGGGACATCAGCATCTCTTGCGCACGCAAACCAGCACGGTACAGATCCGCGTGATGGAAAATCAAAAACCGCCGATCCGCGTCGTGATTCCTGGTCGGGTCTATCGTCCCGACACGCACGATGACACGCATTTGTCGATGTTTCACCAGCTCGAAGCGCTGGTCGTGGATGAAAATGTGACGATGGTGGACCTCAAGAGCACCATCATGCAGTTCGTTCACGCCTATTTCGGCCCGCAGACCAAGGTGCGATTCCGCCCGAGCTTTTTTCCGTTCACCGAGCCAAGCGCTGAAGTGGATGTCTGGTTCGAAGACAAACAACGCTGGGTCGAGCTCGGCGGATGTGGGATGGTGCATCCCAATGTCTTCAAGTCAGTCGGCATCGATCCGGAAAAATATTCTGGATGGGCATTTGGATTCGGCATCGAGCGCATCGCGATGCGCAAGTACGGGATTAACGATATCCGCTTGTTTGTTGAGAATGACGTGCGATTCCTGAGGCAATTCTGACGAATATTCCGCCCGAAATCCATCGAATGATGCATGCAGCCGTGGCGCAGCACCAGGCGAAACGGTTTGCGGAAGCGGAATCGATTTATCGCCAGGTCCTTTTGCGCGTTCCCGATTTCCCCGATGCGCTTCATTTGCTTGGGCTGCTCTCGCATCAGCGCGGGCAAAACGACATCGCGGTCGAAATGATCGCCAAGGCCATCCGCCTGCGGCCAGAGCCGGAGTTTTACGTCAATCTTTCGCAGGCCTACCGCGGGCTGGGGAGATTCAATGCCTCAGCCAAGGCGTGCGAAGAGGCGATCCGCCTTAAGCCCAAGCTCCCCGAAGCCTATAACAACCTCGGCTCGGCACTAAAGGAGCTCGGCCGCGCAAACGAAGCCATCGTCGCATTTCAGCGGGCTATCGAGCTTCGCCCGCAATATGCGCAAGCGTACAACAATCTCGGCAACGCATTGGGTTACGTCGGTCGCCGCACCGAGGGCGAAGCCGCCCTTCGCAAGGCGATTTCGCTCGATCCGTCGCAGGCGAATGCATACAGCAATCTCTCTTTCCTCCTCAATGATCAAGGCTGCACCGACCAAGCCATCGACGCTGCCCGCCACGCGATCTCGCTTCAACCCAATCTCTCGGCAGCCTACAGCAACCTCGGTACAGCGCTGCAAAATGAGGGGCGATTCGACGAAGGCAACGACGTCTATCGCCGTGGGCTGCAGGTCGATCCGAACAACGAAGCGCTGCACGAAAATTTGCTGGTTGGATTGAATTACACGACGCGTGCGACGCCAAGGGAAATTTTTGACGCCCATCTCGCGTGGGGAGACCGATTCGCGCCGCTTTCACGCAGATTGGCGTCGCCGCGCGTTGCTCTGGCGCTGAATCGGAGAATTCGCGTTGGATACGTCTCGCCCGATTTTCGCACGCATTCGGTCGCCTACTTTTTTGAACCGCTGCTGACTCATCACGATCGATCGCGGTTTGAGATCACCGCGTATGCGCAGGTTGCGCAGCCAGACGAGGTCACCGCGCGTTTGCGCGCACGATGCGACCGCTGGCGCGATACGGCAGGTCTTTCGGATCTCGAACTTGCAGAGGTCATCCGCCGCGATGAGATCGACATCCTGATCGATCTCGCCGGACATACGCTGGGCAATCGGCTGACGATGTTTGCATACAAGCCCGCGCCAGTGCAGGCGACCTGGCTGGGATATCCAAATACGACGGGCGTTCGCGCGATCGATTACCGCATTACGGACGAGATCGCAGACCCGCCTGGTGACGCCGATTCGCTGCACACGGAAAAGTTGATCCGCTTGCCCGCGCCATTTTTGTGCTATCAGCCACCGACGCAGAGCCCAACTGTCGTCGCGCCGCCAGTTTTGAAGAATGGTTTCGTTACCTTTGGGTCATTCAATAAGACGTCGAAGGTGGGGCCCGAGTGCATCGAGCTTTGGGCGCGGGTTTTGAAGACGGTTCCAAGGTCGCGGCTGATGTTGAAATCACGTGGCCTGGCGCAGGCGGGAAGCCGGCGGCGAATCGTGGAGACGTTCGCTCGGCATGACATCCCAGCCGAGCGACTTGACTTGCTCGATGCCGATTACGGGCTCGTAGATCACCTCGCCCGATATGGCCAAATCGACATTGCTCTCGATACCTACCCGTATCACGGTACGACAACCACCTGCGAGGCGTTATGGATGGGCGTGCCGGTGGTCAGCCTCGCTGGGCCGACCCACGTCTCGCGCGTTGGTATGGACATCCTGACATGCGTGGGATTGTCAGATCTTGCGGCAGCATCTTCTGCTTCATATCTGATGATTGCAAAAAGACTTGCATCATCTCTGGAAGGCTTGTCGGAGATTCGTACACAGGCCCGAGCTCGGTTATCGGAATCACCCCTGCTGGATGCAGAACGTTTTGCCAAGGCCGTTGAGTCGGCACTCGAACGGATGTTGAAACTCAGTCTCAATACGATATAGTGTCGCCATCACCTTCAGTAACCGGGGTGATGGGAGCGCGATTCGATGCAAAAGGCATGTGATTTCGCTGGCTGTAACCATTGTGGCGACCCAGGCAGCTGTGGCCTCAACAAGCTGGGCATTGGTTGCCGCGGAAGCGTCGTAGCCGTTGGGGGCGATCCTGAAATTCGCCGACGCCTGCTTGAGATGGGTTTCTGCAATGGTGCCAGCGTCGAAGTGATCCGCCGGGCGCCCTTGGGTGATCCGATCGAGTTTCGCCTTCGTGGATACTGCCTGTCGCTCCGCGACGAGCAAGCCCAGCACGTTCATATTGTACCCGCATAGGAAATGATGAACGCTGAATGATGAATGCTGAATGTTGTTCATCGTTCAGCATTCATCATTCAGCATTCCTCCATGTCCTCCTGCTGTGAACCATCCACAGATCGTTCCGCGCCAAACGCCACGCTGACTGTTGCGCTGGCGGGGAATCCCAATTCCGGCAAGACGACAATCTTCAACGCCCTGACCGGATTGCGCCAGAAGGTTGCCAATTACCCCGGCGTGACCGTCGAAAAAAAAACCGGGCGAAGTCAACTCGCTGACGGCCGCTGGATCAACATCATCGATCTGCCCGGAACGTATTCACTCATTTCGCGTTCACCTGATGAACGTGTCGCGATGGAAGTTTTGCGCGGCTTGCGCAAGGACACACCCGCGCCCGACATCGTCGTGGTCGTCGTCGACGCAAGCAACCTCCAGCGAAATCTCTATCTCGTCAGCCAGCTCATCGAACTGGGCCGTCCGCTCGTTGTCGCGCTCAACATGATGGACATCGCGCATCGCCGCGGCTTGCACGTGTCAGCCGAGAAGCTCCAGGAGCGGCTTGGCGTGCCTGTCATCGAAGTGGTCGGTCACAAGCATCGCGGTATTGGCGAATTGAAGTCCGCCATCACGCATGCCAGGGTGGCGCCGCTGCCTGATTGGCCTCTCCCGGCTGCGATGAAGGAAGAGCTGATGCTTGTGGGTGGGGGTCTTGGAATTCTCGGCGACTTGAGTCGCGATCGGCGGCAAGCCGTTGCGGAACGCCTTCTCATCGGCGATCGCGCGGATGATCTGGCAGAACTAGCAGCCCAGGCGCCGGTGAGTCAGCTCTTGGCGCATGCGATGTCGCGATTGGACCAGCTTGGCATCGATCCGATGCAAGCGGATGTGGAAGCGCATTACCGCTGGATCGAGGACGTCACGCATTCCGCAACGCGCAACAGTGACACGGGCATTCTGCCCGTGCTTGGTTCGCATCCACTTCCAATCCTCCAGCACGGGCAAGATGCCCGTGTCACAGGCACGCAACTCGACTACGCGCGCCCGCGCACGCTGACTGACAAAGTCGACGCGATTTTCATCCACAAGATCTGGGGCCTGGTCGTCTTCGCAGGCATCATGGGGACCTTATTTGTGACGCTGTTTTGGTTGGCCGACCCGCTCATGGGCGGCATCGAATCCGCTGTAAACTGGCTCGGCTCGCTTGCGTCTTCGCGACTTCCCGATGGGCCAATCAAGGACCTGGTCACCGATGGCATCTTCGCCGGCGTCGGGGCGGTCGTCGTCTTCATCCCGCAAATCGCACTCCTCTTCCTCTTCCTCGCGATCCTCGAAGACTCGGGCTACCTCGCGCGGGCGGCGTTCCTCATGGATCGCTTGCTGAGCAAAGTCGGTCTGCACGGGAAGAGTTTCATTCCGCTTTTGAGCAGTTTTGCCTGCGCGATTCCCGGCATCATGGCGACGCGAACGATCGAGAATCGCAAGGATCGCCTCGCGACGATTTTCGTGGCGCCGTTCATGAGTTGTAGCGCGCGATTGCCGGTTTACACGCTGCTCATCGGCACGTTCTTCGCGGGTTTCGGCGCGATGACGCAAGCGGGGATCATGCTTGCTCTCTACGCGCTGGGCATCATCGCCGCTGCCGGGACAGCGTGGATCTTCAAGAAATCGATGACCAAGGGCCCACGGGCTGCGTTCATCCTCGAAATGCCGACGTACAAGATCCCGCAGGCGACGCAAGTCGCGCGAGTGGTCATCGGCAGCACGTGGGCGTTCATCGCGAAGGCCGGGACCGTCATTTTCTGTTTGAGCGTGCTGCTGTGGGCGTTGATGTATTACCCGAGACTGCCCCATGCGCGTACTGATGCAATCACCGCTCAACTGAAGGCTCGATTCGACGCGAACGAACCCATCGGCGCGTACCATGTACCCGCGCTCGAAGGGTATGGAATGGATGGGCCGAAGGGTTGTGTCATTCCCCCGGATGTCCAGCTCCTGGCATTGCAGCAGAAGACAGAGCGCGAACTAAACGGCGAGCAATTGAAAACGAGCTACGCCGGTCGTTTCGGCCACTTCATCGAACCCGCCATCCGTCCCCTCGGCTACGACTGGAAAATGGGCGTCGGCCTCGTCGGCGCATTCGCTGCCCGCGAGGTCTTTGTCAGCACGATGGGCATCGTTTACAGCGTCGGCGATGACGATGAAAATACCGATCCGCTGGCTGAGTCGATGAAAGCCGATCGCTACGCCGGCGGCGCGAAAGTCTGGACCCCCGTCGTGGCAGCCAGCCTTCTGGTCTGGTTCGTCCTGGCGATGCAGTGCATGAGCACCCTGGCCATCGTCCGCCGCGAAACCGGCGGCTGGAGGTGGCCGATTGCGATGCTCGTTTACATGAATGCCCTGGCCTACGTCCTAAGTCTCATCGTTTACCAGGTTGGATCGCGAATTTGGACGGTATAATCAAATCATGCACGCTTCAGCCGTAACTGAACCTCGAACCAAGCGATGGACGCGCGAGGAATTCTATTGTCTCGCCGAGCAGGGGTACTTCAAAAACAACAAGCGCGTGCTGCTTCTAGACGGGGAGATCTTCGAAATGTCGCCGCAGGGAGCTCCGCATTCCAATGCCGCCATGTACCTGACTCACTGGGCGGTTGGCGCGTTCGGCAAGGATTATCTGGTGCGCGTTCAGATGCCCCTCAACGCGACCGAGTATTCTGATCCCGAGCCGGATGTCGCAATCATCCCTCGTCGGCCAGAAGGTTATGTCGATCATCCGGAGACCGCGGTTTTGATCATCGAGGTGAGCGATTCCAGTCTCGCGTTGGATCGTCGCAAGGCAAAGACTTACGCGCAAGCGAACGTGCCGGAATATTGGATCGTGAATATTCCGGAAAAGCAGATCGAAGTGCATCGGAATCCAAATCGAGACGAAATGCATTACGCCGATCGAGCGGTGTTCAAGGCGGGCCAGCGCATCGCGCCGCATTTTCGGCCGGTGGTTGAACTTGACGTGACTGAGCTCTTTAAGTGATGGCGATGTGGATGCAACATCTTCTGGTGCTCGTCGCAGTCGGCATCTGTCTGGCCGTCGTCGCGCGGGGGGCGTTGCGCACGTTGCGCGGACACAAGAGCAAGCTGGGATCGTGTTGCGCTAAGGGGTGCAGCGAAACCGCGAAAGCACAAGCGACTGCGGAGCGGGTTGTATTTTTCCCGTCCGATATGCTTGTCCGCAAGCGATAGGGTCATGGGTTTGCGCTTTCGCCGTCTTCACTTTCAAGCACAACTAACTTTGGCGGCGTGCTGGCGCTGGTCTGCTTTTCCACTTTCTTGAGCTCTTCGTCCGCGGACTCAGCCGCGTTGAAGGCCATTGCTCGTTCGCGGTCGGCCTCCATGAGCGTGCCCATTGCATCGCGCGCTTCCCGGAGGCCCGGGAGACGGCTGTTGATGAATTCGAGGCGCGCATCCAGCTCGTGGAGATCGATCGAAAGTGTCAACAGCTCGCGATTGAAAGCTTCGAGAGTTTCTCCACCGCCCTCAGTCGCGGCGTCTCGTTTGCGTTGAAGCAGTCTTGCCCGAGCTTCAGCGGCTGCGATGATCGATACGTTGGCCTGATCCCTGGGTAAAAGGCCGGCGGCTACCTGTTTTTTCACTTCCTCCATTTTCGCTTCGTTCAGGTCAACCGACTTTTTCAGCTCTTCGAGGATGGGGTCGTTGTTCACTTTATCTTCGATCATTCTGCTCTGACGTGCGATCTGCGTCTCCAGCGCCTCGCGGCGGGCCGCTTTGCCGGCATGGTCAAGTTCCAGGCGTTGCTGCTCGTCTTCCAGCTTGCCCAGCGTCTGATTGATCGTGTCGGGCGTGACATCGGTTCGATGCGCAAGCTCGCGAACCTTCGCGCGCAACTGTTCAAATCGATCTGTCGTCTGTTGGAGCTTGGCGCGCGTCTCCTGCCTCTGCTGCTGCGCGCTTTGGAGGCGTTTGGCTTTGTCGCGCTCGTAGTTTTGCGTCATCTCTTTTTCGACCGCCGGTATCAGCGCATCTAAAAATTCCTTGGCGAGGGGTCGCGCGCCTTCGTGGCCGGTGAGATTGACCGAAAGGCTTACACGCGAGCGGCCGTCCGGATCGGTGTACCAGTCTTCGTTGTACCAGTCAGCCGGAGCGCGCTTGGGCATCTTCAGCTGTTTGCTCAGATCCTGCACATGCTGGCGCAGCAGACTCGGAATCGTGTAATCTCCGATCGAATCGCGCACGGGATCGATAATCCGCTTGGCGACAAGCGTGTTGGACGGCTGCGTCGCGGGATCTGCGAGCGCGCCTGTGCACAGAAAGAGAGAAAGCAGCGCAGCGGACATGGTTTTCATGAGATCTCCGAAACGGATTGGATTTGCTTGAGGCGTTTGCGCGCGACGTCTGCCCAATGGCTGGTGGGAAAGAGATCGATGGCGCGTTGGTACGAGGCGATGGCATCGGTGGGCCGAGCATCGCGCAGGTAACGGTCGGCTTCGTACACGAGAATGAGTGCGGCGCGGTCGCGCTGTTCGAGGGCGGAAGTCGAATCGCTAAACCGCGAAGATGCGGGATGGACTGTGGCGAGTTTTTGAGCGGTGAGTTCGTGGACCTGGGCGTCGATATCGAGGCCGGCGAGACTTGGCAGTGGAGCGATTGCGATACGGCCGCTTCGCTGGCGAGTCGGAATCCACATCGCAGCGATGATCAGAAGTGCGAGTGTTGATGCAGCAACGATACGCACGCGAACCTGGCGGGCGCGCCGGCGGCGGACAGCGCCTGCGAGGTCGTTCCGCAACTCGGGAATGACAGAAGCTGCGTCGGCATCCCGAAGAAGTTGAGCCAGTAAATCATTCACGTCATTTCTCAAGCAGATTCGTCAAATGGTCCTTCAATCGCAGCCGCGCCCGATGCAGCCGGACTTCGATCGCATTGGGTTTGGCATCCAGCAACTCGGCGATTTCCTTGACAGTTCGCTCTTCGAGATAGAACAGCACAATCACCTCGCGATCGCGCGGCTTGAGCGATTGGACGGCCCTTCGAACTTCCTGAGACGTCTCGTCATGTCCGCTCGCAACGTTGGCGACTGGTTCAGCCGAATGCGCCGTTCGTCGCCACAGTTTCCATCGCAGCAGCGACTTTCGCTGATGAGTGCGGCAGACATTGATCGTGATTCGCGTCAGCCACGTTTCGACATTCGCTTCACCGCGGAAGTTCTTCAGCTGTCTTAGCGCGGCCAGGAACACATCCTGGACGACGTCATTCACATCATCATCCCGCCATCCCAACATTCGATGGGCAAGCTTGGCGACGGCGGGGGCGTGACACTCGACCAGCCGATCCAAGGCGCCAGCGTCCCGAACGCGGCCCAAGTCCGCGGAACCTTCCCGCGGCGCCTGCTCAGACTCGGCAATGTGGCGCAGCGGGTGGCTCACCGGGAGTTCCACGGTCGTTGTCACTGTTAGACGCGCCACCGGAGCAAACCTTACCGTTTCGCCACGCACAAACGGCCCCTGGCGTGATAAAACCCCGAAAAACAGATGTGGAAGCTGAACCTAGCCCCTTTTGGAGCGTAAGTTTAAGAGCGGCTTGTGGTGGATGAAAAATTTCATTAACCACCCCTTGACCAGTCGAAAGATGAATGTATTATTCGCCTCCCTTAGCCGATGAGGCTGAGATGTGTGAAAGGGATCGCCGCCAAAGGAAAGCCGGTTGAACAAGACTGCCAGTTTACACACCGTCCTCTTCCGTTAGTGCTCCCCTGAGACAATTGGGTCACTAACGACGAGTTGGTGACGACCGTTTTAAGGACAAAAACGTTGTCCTGAGCTTCGCATCGTCCGAACTTGAGTGTGTCCGCAGCGTATCACTCTGCTGACTCACCCGCGTTCGGCGGGAAAAACTTATCGAGTAAACCGGCGGCGAAAGCCAATGGGTCTGGATGTGAGATCGGAAGATCAAGCGGAAGGATACTCGGTAAGAAAGATGTTCTTTGACAAGTGAATGACGAGGTTTGAAGGTTCATTGCAGCGTGCGTGATGCACGTTGTGAATAGAACACTCTGCGACTCCACCCATTTTGGTCTTTCTGTCGGGTGGTAGTCGTCGAGCACCTTTTTGGCGAATGGGACGCGTGCCCGCAAAGCATGCGTCACCAAAATGATCCATCTGTTGATCGTTCGTACCGTTTCCGGCCCGCCCGCTGGAAGAATTTGAAAGAGGTGGTTGTTGATCGGCGTGAGTTAGTTCCTCGATCGCAATCAGCAGTCGCATATCGCAAGTTCCATGACGGTGATCGATAAATGTGGTCAAGCTACTAAGGGTGTATGGTGGATGTCTTGGCATCGAGAGGCGACGAAAGACGTGGTAGCCTGCGATAAGCTCCGGGAAGCTGGCAAACGAGCGTTGATCCGGAGATTTCTGAATGAGGAAACTCAGTTGGGGTTACTCCCAATTACTGCTGCCTGAATTCATAGGGCAGTTAGAGCGAACCTGGGGAACTGAAACATCTAAGTACCCAGAGGAAAAGAAAAAGACATTGATTCCGTAAGTAGCGGCGAGCGAAAGCGGACATAGCCCAAACCGGGATTCGTCCCGGGGTTGCGGAAGCACTGAGGGGTTACAAAACCGATCCTAGCGGAACAGTCTGGAAAGTCTGACCATAGAGGGTGAAAGTCCCGTATGCGACAGGATTAGGTCCCCGTTAATATGTGCTCTCCAGAGTAGCACGGAGCTCGTGGAACTCCGTGTGAAGCTGGCCGGCCCACCGGCCAAGGCTAAATACTCCTCGATGACCGATAGTGAACAAGTAGGGCGATTGAACGATGAAAAGCACAGCTATTAGCTGAGTTAAAAGCACCTGAAACCATACACTTACAAGCGGTCGGAGCACTATGCCCCGCAAGGGGAATGTGTGACGGCGTACCTTTTGCATAATGGACCGGCGAGTATATGTCCGCAGCAAGGCTAAGGTGTCACGCACCGGAGCCGTAGCGAAAGCGAGTCTTAAGATGGCGCTAAGTTGCTGGCATATGGCCCGAAACCCCGTGATCTACCCATGGGCAGTGTGAATGTTCCGTAAAAGGAACAGAAGGCACGAAGCCGTGAACGTTGAAAAGTTCTGGCATGACCTGTGGGGAGGAGTGAAAGTCTAATCAAACGGGGAGATATCTGGTTCTCATCGAAATGCCTTTAGGGGCAGCCTCGAGACAACTACATCAAAGGGGTAGAGCTACTGAAAGGAGACGTGGGGCTACCCGCCTACACGCTCCTATCAAACTCCGAATACTTTGATGACTATCTCGGGAGTGAGTCCGCGAGGGATAATCTTCGCGGTCAAAAGGGAAACAACCCAGATCGCCTGCTAAGGTCCCAAAATTCAGCTCAGTTCGGAAGGAAGTTATTGTTCTGAGACAGCCAGGATGTTGGCTTAGAAGCAGCCACCATTTAAAAAGTGCGTAATAGCTTACTGGTCGAGAACAGTAGCGCCGTAAATGATCGGGAATAAGCTGGATACCGAAGCAGCGAGCTTCAGCAATGAAGCGGTAGATGAGCGCTGTACTCCGCGTCGAAGCCGTACCGTAAGGAGCGGTGGAGCGTGTACAGGTGAGAATGCCGGTATGAGTAACGATAATGCAGGTGAAAATCCTGCACGCCGAAAACCTAAGGTTTCCTGGGGAAGGTAAATCCGCCCAGGGTTAGCCGGATCCTAAGGCGAGGCCGAAAGGCGTAGTCGATGGACAGCAGGTTAATATTCCTGCGCAGGTCGTAAAGGTTCGATCCTCGTGCATGTGGTTGCCCAAGGCAGATCCTCCGATTAGACGTGGAGGTTGGGACTGGCGTAAGCCAGGATCTCGAGGCCGCTTTGTTGCCGAAGTCTGTAGCGGGTGATCCGAGAAGAGTGCACGAGGTACGATACGATCTTCCGTACTAAAACTGACACAGGTAGGTGAGGAGAATATCCTAAGGCGCTCGAGAGAACTGCGGTTAAGGAACTAGGCAAAATAACCCCGTAACTTCGGGAGAAGGGGTCCCTCCCCGCTTCGGCGGAAGGGCACAGTAAGTGGCCCGGGCGACTGTTTATCAAAAACACAGCTCTATGCTAACTCGCAAGAGGATGTATATAGAGTGACGCCTGCTCGGTGCCGGAAGGTTAAGGAAGTCGGTCAGGGGTTCGCCCCGAAGCTGGCAACCGAAGCCCCGGTAAACGGCGGCCGTAACTATGACGGTCCTAAGGTAGCGAAGTTCCTTGTCGGGTAAGTTCCGACGCGCATGAACGGCGTAACGACTTGGGCTCTGTCTCAACCGCAGACTCGGTGAAATTGAAGTGGCGGTGAAGATACCGTCTACGCGCAGCAAGACGGAAAGACCCCATGCACCTTTACTATAACCTGGTACTGATGCCGGTTGTGGACTGCGTAGGATAGGTGGGAGGCGTTGATCCCCGGGTTCCGGCTCGGGGGGAGCCAACGGTGAAATACCACCCTGTTTGCATTCGTCATCTCACCCTGATCCCGTGAAACCGGGCAGGGAACAGTGCTAGGCGGTTAGTTTGACTGGGGCGGTCTCCTCCAAAAGAGTAACGGAGGAGTGCAAAGGCAAGCTCAGGACGGTTGGCAATCGTCCGTCGAGCGTAAACGTAGAAGCTTGCTTGACTGCGAGTCCGACAGGACGAGCAGAGTTGAAAGACGGCGTTAGTGATCCTGTGGTCCCGTGTGGAAGGGCCATAGCTCAACGGATAAAAGGTACGCTGGGGATAACAGGCTGATCGCATCCGAGCGTCCATAGCGGCGATGCGGTTTGGCACCTCGATGTCGGCTCATCACATCCTGGGGCTGAAGGCGGTCCCAAGGGTTTGGCTGTTCGCCAATTAAAGTGGTACGCGAGCTGGGTTCAGACCGGCGTGAGCCAGGTCGGTCCCTATCTGCTGTGCGCGCAGGAACCTTGACGGCACCTCATCCATAGTACGAGAGGATTTGGATGGACTGACCCCTGGTGTACCAGTTGTCGCGCTAGCGGCACGGCTGGGTAGCTATGTCGGGAACGGATAAACGCTGAAAGCATCTAAGCGTGAAGCCTATGTCAAGACGAGGGTTCCATGGGAGTTTACTCCCGAGAGACCCCAGGTAGACCACCTGGTTGATAGGCCGGAGCTGTACGGAGTGAGAGCTCTTCAGGTTACCGGTACTAACGGTCGATTGCTTGACCACTTTTATCGATCACCCTCAAGGGTAGCGAAAGCTACTCTGGGTGACAGATGACAAGTGGATCATTTTGAACCAGAAAGTGTGTTCGACGAAAGTCGTCGCAGCGTAACCTCGGGCATCCCCCGAGCGTTCGCAAACCTCATCATTCACTGAAATTCAGTCCCGGTGTGTCGAAAGATGCACCGGGACCTTTGTTGGTGGCTATACCCGTAGGGTCACACCCGTTCCCATTCCGAACACGGTCGTTAAGCCTGCGGGGCCGATGATACTGCTTCAGCGGGAAAGTAGGTCACTGCCAGCATTAAACAACAAGCCCCCGAGGCCCAACGGTCTCGGGGGCTTGTTTTTTTGGCGCTTGCGCGGTGATCGTGCCTTGGAATTGTGTCTCGTCGCGTCGCGCGCTACGCTTATGGGATGCTTAGACTAGCCTTTGCCGTCTCTCTTTTGCTTTCATTCATTCCATCACTCAGCAAGGCCGCTGAGGGCTCCGCATCGGAGTGGAAAGTTCAGAAAACATTTCCCGTCTCCGGCGAGGGTAGATGGGACTTCCTCACCGTCGACCCTGCCGCGCACCGGCTATACATCCCGCGATCAACGCACACGCAGGTTCTCGATACCCATAGCGGCAAGGTGATCGCCGACTGGCCTGATACCTCCGGCGTACACGGCGTTGCGCTTGTCCCTGGCAAAAATCTCGCCTTCACCAGCAACGGCAAGAGCAACACAGCCAGCGTGTTCGATCTGAAGTCCAACGCCAAACTCGCTGACGTCAAAACCGGCGACGGCCCTGATGCCATCATCTACGACGATGCCTCCGCCAAGGTGATCGCGTTCAACCACAAGGGCGGTAGCGTCACATTCATCTCGCCCGCCGATAAAGAATTCACTCCGCATGATCTCCAGGTTGGGGGCGCGCTTGAAGTCGGGGTGTCCGACGGCGCCGGCCATGTCTTTGTCAATGTCGAGGACAAGAACGAAGTCGTCGAAATTGACGCGAAAGCCGCCACGGTTCTTCATCATTATCCGATCGCCGGCGGCGAAGGTCCGACCGGATTGGCGATCGACCCGAAGAATCACCGGCTGTTCATCGGTTGCGGCGGGAATGACAAGCTCGCTGTGATGGATTCAACCAACGGAAGCATCATTGCAATGCTTCCGATCGGCCCGCGCTGCGACGGCTGTGCGTTTGATCCAGCCACGGGCGAAGCGTTCGCTTCATGCGGCGACAGCACGCTCGCGGTCGCGAAGCAAGGCTCCGATGGAAAATTCACCATCACTCAGATGGTTCAAACCAAACCCGGCGCCCGCACGATTGCGCTCGATCCGGTATCGCATTTGATTTATCTCCCGTCGGCCGAGTTCGAGCCGGCAGTCACGGGCCAACGCCCAGTCGCCAAACCCGGCACTTTCCAGATCGTTGTCGTGGGGCGCTGAGCGGTAGCGCTAGATCTCATTTTCGTTAAAAAGCGCCCGGGAAGGGGAATTCTGGAATTTCATGTCTGCTTCTCGCCCTCCGCGGTTTATTAAGGGTGAAGGGCGATATGAACGATCAGGAACTGCTTCATCAATTCGTTCGCGAACGCCACGAAGGCGCGTTTCGCGAATTGGTAAAGCGGCATATCGACATGGTCTACTCCGCCGCCCGTCGGCAGGTGCGCAATGCAGCGTCGGCGGAGGATGTGACCCAGACCGTCTTCGCAACGCTGGCTACTCACGCCTCGAAAGTTCGTGCTGAAATTCTTGCCGGGTGGTTGCTGACCACCACGCGCTATGCCGCGCTCAACACGCTTCGCGCCCAGGGCCGTCGGCAGCGCCATGAACGGGAAGCCGCCATGAATCATCGCGAGGACCAACCCGCCAACCCGCAGTGGAATGACATCAGTTCACTTCTGGATGAAGCCGTCGCCACCCTCAAACGCGAAGACCGCGATGCGCTGGCTCTGAAATTCTTCCAAGGCAAAAAAGTCGCGGAGGTGGCGATTGCGCTGGGGATCTCCGAAGAAGCTGCGCAGAAGCGTGTCTACCGCGCGGTCGAGCGATTACGCACGTTCTTCGCCCGCCACGGAATCAATCCATCCAATGCAACGCTCACGACGCTGGTCGCGGTGAACGCCGTGCAATCGGCTCCGCCTGCGCTGCTGGCGGCGCTTTCCTCCGCGTCACTCGCATCTATCGCCGCTGGTTCGGCGTCGGGAATGGGAAAGGGACTGGTGACCATTATGGCTTGGACCAAAACGCAGATCGCCGTCGCCTCGATCGCCGCCGTAACCGCCGTGACGACGGCCGGCGTCATCGTCACGAAGCACTTGGCCTCGCCCTCACTGGCGCGGCAAGTTCAGGTCCCGGTGACCGTGCCACAACCGGCGCCGCCTGGCACCAATGCCCAAAACCTTCGGCTTCTCGGACAGGCGATCGTGGTGAACGCCAACGCCAACGACTGGAAGCCACTCTTTGAGCAGCGATATCGCCTTGCTCCCGGCGAAAACATCAAATTCGTCCCCGCGCCCTTCATCCCCGAGCGGCTCGAGTACTTTCGCGCGACAGCCCCTGCCCCGCAGGTCAAGACGATTCCGCGTGGCACCGATAGCTACCTCTTCATCGACGACGGCCAAACTCTTAAGGACACCGTTTCGCGATTCGGCGCGACAGACGTCAAATGGGTGCTCGAGCGCGTGCTCGACGTGCCCGCTTGCAATGTGGAGGCGCCTCAAAAGGTCATGCGCATGCAGGTCGCCGGCGACTGGGTTATCCGAAAGGATTCCTCCATCGATTCCAGAGTCGCGGTCGTGTCAGCTGAGCTGAGCCGGCTGGCGGGCAAGAAAATTGATGTGCGCGTTCAAAACCTGGATCGCGAAGTGATCGTCGCGCGGGGAAAATTCGCGTTCAAGCCGTTGACGCCCGAAAGCCGGTCGCCGCGCGCCAACATCGTGCATATCTACCGCGGCGAATTCACATCAATCGATAATCCACTTGCCTCCTCGCGCGGACGCAACGTCACCGACATGCTCCAAGGCACAGCTGAGCAATTTCGCATTCCCGTGGTCATCGAGGCGGATCTCTCGGCTGAGAAACTCCAGCGCACGGAGTACATAGCTCACAATTCGTTCAGCCCGCGCCGCGACAACCGAGCGGATTCCACGTTTATCAAAGACATCTTGAAAAATATTGCCGAGCAGACGTCGCTCGAATTCTCCCTTGAAACCCGCAACGTCCCAATCTGGACCCTCGAAGGCGCATCTTAAGACTTCTTAAGGAATTCGACCCGGTCTGCACGAATTGCGCAAACTCCGCCTCCGGGCATCAAAAACGGCACATCTTCCCTCATTCATTTCTCATGAAATGGAACTCACCCTTGCAAAGACTCTATGGGCGGGCCACCAGTGCGCCCATGAAATCAAGGGAGAGGTTCGATGAAGCGTATCGCATTGTTGTGCGCGATCGTGTTGAGCAGTTTTTTGGTGTCAGCCAGCGACGGCGGAACGACTTATTTCCTCGTGACCGAATACCCGGGTCAGGAAACCCATAACGACTCGTTCGTGCTGCCGCTGAGCAATCCGACGGACATCGCCCACGCCCGCGACCTGATCGCCCGCGGCCCCGATACTGCCGGCGCTCCGATCGTCAGTGCGAAAATCGCCAAGGGTTCCGACGGCATCAATCGCAACGTGCTCGCAGAAGACGCGCCGGAGTGGAACTGGCACATCACCGAGTTCGGCGGATTCGTCGATAGCTCGATTGAAATCAACGATGGCTGGCCAACATTTGTCGAGCAGGACGTCGACGCCTGGATCCAAAACACCCAAGGCTACATTGGCTTCTGGAGCTACACCGTCACCCGCGAAATCCCCGGCATCGCCGTCCCGCTTCCCAGCGCCCTGCCTGCCGGATCGTTACTGATCGGCTTGATCGTGGCAGGAAAATGGGGACTTCGCCACCGGCCTGTCTGCTCTTTGCTCAGCCGATAGACGCCCCTACGATGAAGATGCGTGAAGAATCTTCTCAGCATCTTTGATCGCACGATCGAATTCGACCCAGCCAACGACTTCGAAGCGTTCCTAAAGTCCGTTCCGGGCAAATGGGTCGTCTACCTCCTCGCCACCGCCGACGATCAACCGGTCCAACTCCTCTGCGTCAAGAATCTCCGCTACAGCCTCGAGCGGCGGCTTGGCGTTGGCGATCCGGAGGTGGGGATCAGCAAGCGCGTCAGTTATCGCGAAATCGTTCGCAGGATTTATTGGCGGCGCGTCGACAGCGCGTTTGAAGCTGACGCGGTGTATCTCGAAGCCGCGCGGGAGATTTTTCCTCAGACCTACCGTGGGATGACGGGATTTCGACCGGCGTGGTTCGTTCATGTGAATCCGGACACGACCTTTCCTCGCTACACCAAGACCATCGATCCCACTGGTCAAACCGGGCAATATTTCGGTCCGATTGAGGACAAACACGCTGCCCAAAAGCTCGTGCATTCGGTCGAAAACCTCTTTGATCTCTGCCGTGATTATTCGGTCTTCACGCAGTCGCCGCATGGCGGGCCATGCCCGTGGAAGCAGATGAATAAATGCGTCGGCCCGTGCGATGGTTCAATCTCCCTGGATGGATATCGCCAGCTCATTGCGTTCAGCGCAGCGGTGCTGGCTGACCCGGAGGATTACGCCCGCGAGCAATCCCGGCGCATGCGGCAAGCCGCCGCTGAGTTGCAATTTGAGACAGCCGAGAAGATCAAGGCGTATGCTGATCAAATTTCGCAACTCACCAAGGGCCCATTTCGTCATCTTCGGCCGCTGAAGAATTTCAACTTCATTTCGCTCCAGCGCGGCCCGCGCGCGGGGACAGCCAAATTGTTCCTGATCACGCCGGGCCGGATCGACGAGATCGCGGGATTGATCCGCGAACCGTCAGCCCAAACCGACATCCTCCGTCACATCCTCTGGCTCGTTCACGTTCGCACAGGCGATGGATTGGACGAAAATGGCGTCGAGCGGATCGGCGTCGCTGCCCATCACCTCTTCCTGCCGAAATTGCGGCAGGGCGTTTTCATCCCGATCGAGCAAGTCGACGACAAGTCGCTGACCAAGGCCTTTCGCGACCTGCAGAATCAAAAACCGCAGGATGAGGTCGTGGGGGAAGGCGTCACCAAAGAGCTGCAAGCCATGTGAATCGCGTCCGGTAATCCACAACCGCTCAACTCTTCTGCCGCACAAGTTTTGTCCCATCCTGAACCGATAAACCAATGACGCCGGACGGTTCAGGAAAGCTCGGAAATGCCGGATCAAAGTCGTCACTGCCCATTTCTGAACCGCTCCGACGCGAGGTGCTCCGGGTCGTTTCAGCTCGATCACCTGCAGCACGCGTTCAAGCATTGCTTTGACCGCTATAACCTCTGTCCGGTCTACAGCCAGCTCCTGGTGGAGCGACAGGCTCGCCGGGCAGGTGGCGGGGCGGGCGCCGATGGCCACTCCAACTTTGTCCCGCTCACGATCGCCCATCGACACGCGCAGCCGGCATCCACTGCTGCGTGAGTTTCTCCTGCATCTCGCCTCCGAGCGGGGCCTGGCCAACAACACGCTGCTGGCCTATCGCCGCGATCTGGAAAATCTCGAAGACTTTTTCATCCGCCAACGCAAAACGCTGAGCAATGCCAAAGCGGACGATTATCTCAACTACATCCGCGACCAGCGGCGAATCGGGAATTCCACTAAAACCATCGCCCGACGCATCGCTGCCATTCGCGTGTTCCTGCGATTTCTTGATTCGCAGGGACGCGACGTGAAGCGGATTCTCCAGCAGATCGAGAGGCCCAAACCCGAAAGAGCGCTGCCCAAGATTCTGGGGCGGGCGCAGGTCGATCAGTTGATCGCTGCGCCCGATGCAAAGTCGCCGCTGCATGCGCGCGATGTCGCAATTCTGGAGCTGCTCTACGCGAGTGGGTTGCGCGCGTCGGAATTGTGCGATCTCAAGCTCCGTGATGTGAATTTGCAGGTCGGGTGCGTGCGCGTGCTGGGGAAGGGTCGAAAAGAACGAATCGTTCCCCTGGGGCGAGCCGCGTCGGAGGCGATCGAGCGATATATTTCCCAATGCCGACCGAAATTAGCCCGCCAAACAAGCGAGAGACTATTTATCTCGCGGTCTGGCAAGCCGATGGAGCGCGTGGGACTATGGATGCTGGTTGAAAAATATGGCCGCTCGAGCGGCATTCTCAAAAGCGTCTCCCCGCACACGCTTCGCCACTGCTTCGCCAGCCATCTGCTCAGCGGCGGGGCGGACCTGCGCGTTGTCCAGGAGCTTTTAGGTCACAGCGACATCACGACGACGCAGATCTACACGCATGTTGATCAATCGCGACTGAAACTGACACACAAGAAATTTCACCCCCGCGCGTGAGGCTTGGCGCACCATTTTTGCCACATGCATCGAAATGCATGTTCAACATCGCGCGCCAGGCGAGGTCCATCCAACAGGGGCGAAGCGAGCATTCGATCGCGAAGATTTTGTCGGATGTTCTCAAGTCGAGGTCGATCGTTGGCCAAATCAATGGCGATTCGAACGTAATCCTGCGGCGAAGATGCGACCAAATCACCAAGCCCCACATTTTGCAAAAGGCTCGCGCCGACACGCGATGCGTGCGTTTGTCCAGCCAGAGAAATGACCGGTGTTCCCATCCAGAGCGATTCGCACGTGGTTGTCGTGCCGTGATAGGGAAATGAATCCAGTGCAATATCGACGCGCGAATGCTCGCGTAAATGCTCGCGCACATCTGTCGTGAGGCCTACGATGTCCACACGATCCGCTCCGATCCCGAGCTTTGAAAAAGCATCGCGAATCGCTGAATGCGTCAGTGCGGGGATCGAATATCCCGTCTTCACCATCATGCGCGATGCGGGCACCGCGTGCAGGATTTGGGCCCAGAGCGCGATCAGCTGGGGATTGATCTTCGATGCCACATTGAACGATCCAAACGTGATGGCGCCGCGACTCCGTGCCTCGACCCCAGGACTATTGTCATCCGGTCGATAACACCACGCGCATGCGGGCAGCCGGACTAACTCTTCAACGCTTAGCGAATCCGCCTCGCCCGCTGGGTCTGCCAGTTCATCGGTCAGCCGATAGTCCATGGCTTGCATTCCGGTGGTATCGGGGTACCCGAGGTACGTCACCTGCACTGGCGCCGGTTTGCGGGCAAAGACAAGCAAGCGATTGAATCGCGAGTGGCCCGCGAGATCGATCAGGATGTCGATTCGGTCGTTGCGGATCAGCCGGGCGACGTCGTCATCACTTTGCTTGGTGATGTCGCGCCATACATGCCCATAGTCCTGGAGGCGCTTCGTCGTGGCATCGGTGTGAAACTGATCGGCGTAGCAATAGACTTCAACTTCGCGCGGATCATGCGCTGCGAGCAGCGGCTCGATGAAATACGCGACTGAATGCTTGCGAAAGTCGGCAGACACATACCCCACGCGCAGCCGGCGGTGAGGATCGCGATCATTCTCATGTGGCGCGGCGTTGACCAGTAATGGATCGGCGAATTTCTTCGCCCATGCGACGTGCTCGTCAAAAATCCCCCGCGGCGCGATCCCCGTTTGATGATGCAAAAAGTGCAGCACCATGTCATGCGCGACCGCCAACGACGGCTTGAGCCGCGCGGCTTCGCGAAAGGATCGGAGCGCGCTCGAGACATCCATCCCCATCGACAGGATGGCAGCCAGGTTGAAATGCGCCTCCGCAAACGTGGGATCGAGCTCGATCGCCTTCTCATACTCTGCCAGCGCAGCTTCCCGGTGGGTAGACTTCTCCAAATCAACGCCACGGGTGTAGTGGATATGCGCCTTGGCGCGATAAGCATTGCTGATATTGCGTTGCACATCCGTGCGCGTCGGATCAAGTTCGTTTGCGCGTCGCAACGCTGCGATGGATTCGTCAATTCTCCCCGAGATGCCCAGCGACGCGCCTAAGGCTGCGTGCAATTCCGCATCATCACGTTTCACTGCCGCGACGCGGGCCAAGAGCCTGGCAGCTGCCTCATGATGACCTGATTGATGGGCGATCAGGCCCAAGCCATGCAGCGCATCGATTTGATTGGGGTCTTGGGCCAAGACTTGGCGAAAGATTTGCTCCGCTTCGCGCAGGCGATTGGCTTGGTAATGCTCAAGAGCGAGCTGAAGCGCCTGGGGAATGGAAAAAGTGGGCATGGCCAACTCTCAAAGGAGTTGAACCCGGCCATCAGGAAAGATCAACTAAGCCGCGGTGGGGGTGGCAAAGCTGGGCAGGCGCTGGTTCTGCAGGCACATGGCCACGAAGATGTGGCGGAGGCGATCGACTGAGAGCTTGCGGAGAAATTCGGGCGTGAAATCGACGGGAAAATTGCCGCGATACGATTGAAACTGCGCGATCAAAGCGTCGTGATCGAGCGAAGAAACAACCCCGATGAGATCTTCAATTTGATGCATCTGCAGCATTTGTGATCTCTCTAACCAATCCCGTTCCGACAGCGGCTGACACTTGTCATATCGGGCACATCGCCGCCAGCCTTTATCTTTGCGTCATAACCGGCATAACTTCCGGGTGGACCGATAGGGTATGAAGACCGACGACCTCGATTTCACACTTCCCCCGGATTTAATCGCGCAAACGCCTGCGCCCGACCGCTCGGCGTCGCGGCTTTTGCACTATCGCCGGGCCGACCAATGCGTTGAACATCGCACTTTTCGCGAGTTGCCTTTGCTTCTGCGCAAGGGCGATCTGCTGGTGTTCAACAACACGCGCGTCTTGCCCGCTCGCTTCATGCTTCGGAAGAAGACCGGCGGTTTGGTGGAAGGTTTGTTCCTGCGCGAAGTGGGCCAAGGGCGATGGCGAGTGTTGCTGAAGAATCTGGGAAGCCGTCACCAGACGCTGACATTTGCGGACGACTCGGGACGGTCGGTTGAGGTCGTTGGTGCGGGTGAGAGCGGCGAATATGAGATTTCGGTAACCGGGGACCAATCCGCCGCGGCGGTGCTGATGAAAATCGGGCGAATGCCCTTGCCGCCGTATATTAAGCGAGAGAAGGGGCATGATGCGCGCGATGATGAGGATCGCGCGCGTTATCAGACGATCTATGCCGATGCCGCCGGTGCAGTGGCAGCCCCGACGGCGGGATTGCATTTCACGCCGGAGTTGCTGGCAGAATTACAGCAAGTTGGCGTCGAGAAGACGTTCGTGACGCTCCATGTCGGGCTTGGCACATTCAAACCAGTCACTGCCGAGACGCTTGAAACGCACGTGATGCACACCGAGCCATATTCGATCGACGCCGCTGCGGCTGACTCATTGAATCGCGCTAAGAAGGAGGGCCGGCGGATTGTCGCCGTCGGCACCACCTCCGCTCGCGTGCTGGAGAGTCAACCCGCCGATCGAGCGTTTGAAGCCAAGTCGGATCAGACATCAATCTTCATCTACCCGCCATATCGCTGGAAGCACGTCAGCGCGTTGATCACCAATTTCCACCTTCCACGCAGTACGCTCATTGCAATGGTGGCATCCATGGTAGGGCTCGACGAGCAACGACGGATTTACCGGACGGCGATCGACGAGAAGTATCGATTCTTCAGCTATGGCGATGCGATGTTGATAGACTAACGGTCGGGAGGCGCCACATGTCATCTGCGCAGGCCGGGCTGGTCGCACTTCGCTCATTTTCCACGCCGACCGAGGCTTCGATGGCCAAGGCGCGCCTCGAGCAGGCCGGCATTGCCGCCTATCTCGATAACGAAAATCTTGTGGCTGCGAATTGGCTCTTGAGCAACGCGACGGGTGGCGTGAAGGTGCTGGTCTCGGAGATTGATGCCGCGCGTGCAAATGACATTCTGGACACGCGATTTGAGTTGGATGAAGAAGACCGCGATGAGGATGACGGCTACGCGGAGGAGGCTTACCGCTGTCCGAAATGCCACCGGAAGCAGATCAGTTTCGTTGGGCTACATATCGTGGTCCTGACGTTATCGCTTCTATTGCTGGGAATTCCGTTGATGTTCATTCCGCGCAAAAAGCATTGCCGTGATTGCGATCACATCTGGTGATTTCATTCTGCGACTGAAGCGGTGCGATTGGTGTAGACGCTTTGGCTGTAATTCACCAGGACGTTGGCGATCATGGGCGGGGGCGGGGGGAGGTCGGGGCTCTTGGGGACTTGCAGATAGGCTAGGCTACGCTCAAGGGCTTGGCCGGCTGCGGGAGCGGAAACGGTGCCGCCGAAGTGGGCGAGGCTTCTGTCGGCTTCGTGGATCACCATGGCGATGATCAGCCGCGGGCTTTCAGCCGGGGCGCCGCCGATGAAACTGCTGTTGAATTTGGTCGTGCTGTAGCCGGCGGCGCCTTCGGAGATGTGGGCGGTGCCGGTTTTGCCGAAGATGTTCCAGTTGACGCTGCGCGACTTGGTGGCGGTCCCGCGAACCACCGTGTCGCAGAGAATTCGCTTCATTCCCGCCGCCGTAACGGGATCGACCGCCTGCGGAAGCATTTTCAGGCCCTTGGGATCGGTGCGGCTAATCACATTTCCTTCGGCATCGAGCACACCGCGCACGATACGCGGTTCGACCAATCTTCCGCCATTTGCGTACGCGCTGAACGCGCGGGCGAGCTGAATTGGCGTCACCATCAGCTCATAGCCTTGTGCAATCGAATCGGTGCTGTACTTGGTCCACTTCTTCAGCGGCAGCACGCGTCCGGCGTCTTCTCCAGGCAGATCGATGCCGGTGAGTTGGCCAAATCCAAAGCCCATGAGGGCTTCGTGCAATTTGGCATTGCCCATGCGCTCGCCGAGCATCGACATGCCGATGTTGCTCGATTTCACGAGCACATCCCAAGTCGCCAGCGGGCCGTAGTGGTGAACGTCCGTGACTTTTCGCCCGTACGGGGTGGACCACGTAATCGCCGGGATCGGCCAGACTTCGTTTGGCTTAGTGAGATTCCAACCCATCGCGGGACCGGCGATGAACGGCTTGAGGGTCGAGCCCGGTTCGTAGGGATCGGTGAGGCTGCGGTTTCGGCGGACTTCTGGAGGAGAGTCTTCGAGGTTTTGCGGGTTGAAGTTGGGCCAGTTGGCCAGGGCCAGAACATCGCCCGATCGCGGCTCCATGATGATCACTTCGCCGCGCTTGGCTTTGAATTGTTCGCAGGCCAGGGCGAGCTCCTGTTCCGCGATCATCTGGATGTTTCCATCGATGGTGAGAATCAGGTGCTGGCCGTGCTGCGGAGGGATGTAATCTTCCTTCGCGACAGCCAGCGGCCGGCCGCGAAAATCCTTGAGCGTGCGCTTGAATCCATCCTTGCCGGCGAGCTGCTTTTGATACTTAAGCTCAAGACCTTCGAGGCCTGATCCGTCTTTACCGGTTCCGCCCAGAACGTGGGCTGCGATGGAACCCATCGGATAGTAACGCACGTTTGTGGGCGTGAAGCCGACGCCCGGCAGGTCGAGCTTTTCAATGGCTGCCACGGCGGCTTCGTCGAGGTTGTCGATCACTTTAACGAAGCGACTTTCGGCGCGATCGCCCAGGACGGTGCTGAGCTCGAAGGGGTCTTTGTCGATCAGCTTCGCGAGCTTGACGATGGCTTCGTCCATGTCGTTGAGCGTCTTGCCATCCGACTGGAAGCACATCTGCATGAACTTGGGATCAACAAAGAGCGTCTTGGTCTGCACGGTGCCCGCCATGAGCATGCCGGTGGAATCAAATATGCCACCGCGACGCGCCGGAAGAGTCTCTTTGAGATGCTGCTGGCGATCCGCCCGCTCAATCGTTCGCTCGCGGCCGTACGTCTGAAGATAAGAAACCCGCCCCACCAGCGCAGCCATCATGAACGCGATGAACAACATTACGATCGCCGCCCGGGTTGTAGAAAAAGTCAGCATGCGAGTCCGATAATTTATCGGCTGAATCCTGGACAGATCCGCAGTTTTTGATGCGAAATGCAACCGCAGAGACGCGGAGGCGCGGAGATAGACGCGGAGAAGAAATTCGGGATCTGAAAGTCCAATCCAGAAATTGGATTTCTCCGGGTCTTCCTCCGCGCCTCCGCGTCTCTGCGGTTGCATTTAATTGATCCTCACGCTGCCAACCGATCCGGATGGGTTTTATCGCATCGTGAGCCAGACCGCGCAGAATCCGGCCAGGGCCAGGATTGCAGCGATGGTGAGCCAGAGCGGCTGATTGAACGGGGCGTCTTCTTTTGAGATGAAATTGCCGCAGTGCGGGCAGATGTCTGTTTCTTCGAGAATTTCCTTTCGGCAGTACGGACAATCGACCAGCTCCGGGTCATCGCCGTCATCCATATCCGATTCATCGGGAGCTTCCGGATCATTCGTCTGATCCGAGTCATCATCGTCGTCCGCATAAGATCGATCTCGCCAACTCATGCAGCCATTGTGAGCGGTGGGGGAACAACGTGAAAGCGCCAATCAATGCGAAGCCGGCTGACCGCGAACGTCAAGCCAATTCGCCTGCATCGCGGGCGACGGGGAGCGCGGGACGAGCTTCATCTGGTGACTTCCCACCGTTTGGGAAATAGCGTTAGGAGCGGTGTAGACCGCGATTTGAAGCTGTTGGCTCCAAAGCTGGGCTTGTTGATTCTCGATCTGGTTATGCAGGCGATTGGCTTCGTGATTGAGCTCGAGGCGCTGCTGGCGAAGCTGGAGGATGAAGACAGCCAGAACGACCGACGTGAGAAAGCACAGTGTGAGCTTGAGCATTTGGTTGGGGCGATACTTGTGTCGCCCTCCTTCGACGCATGGGGCGACACAAGTGTCGCCCCTACGGGTTTACCGGGCCGACGCCAACGGCTTGGCCGGGAGACGCAGCTTCATGTTCGGGCGGATCGTGTCGCCGCCTTTGAGGACGTCTTTGTTGAGTTCCTTGATGGCTGGCAGCGTGCTAGCGTCGCCAAGCTGCATCAGCGCGATCTTGGAGAGATTGTCGCCTTCCTTAACGGTGTAGAAATATTCCGGGCTTGCAGCCACGGTCTGCGTGGGGGAGGCGACTGGCGCCGGCGCGGGAGCCGCGGCAACCGTCGGCGCCGGCGCGGGCGCCGCAGGAGCGCTCGAACCGGCAGCTGGGATCACGTACGTCCGTCCCGCGATGATTTTATTCGGATCCGCCTTGAGCGACGGATTCGCATTGATCAGCGCATCGCGATTGGCCGACGTATTCCCGCCCATCATGCGCGATGCGATGCGCGAGACGCTATCACCGGCTTCCGCTTTGTACTGACGCGCCCCCGCTGGCAGCGACGGCTTTGGCTGGGCGCTGGCTTGCGTCATCGCCGGGTGCTCACCCGCCCCTGCGGGAACAAGCTCCTCGCCCAGCGACTTGGCGACGCCCGCGAGCGAGCTGTTGGCCATATCCACTTCACGCGTGATCGGCGGGGCGGACGGCTCTTTGGCGCCCATCGCCTGCTCGAAAGTGGTCGGCGCCGCCACAGCGACCGCTGGATTGCTGACCGGCGCGGACGCAACTTCTGAGGCTTTCACGGTGATCGGTTGCGGCGCGGGCGATCCGGGTCCGATTTTGACAATCTCGACCGCCGGCTTGACGGGATTCATCTCTTCGCGGGTGGGAATCGCCTGGGCGGGCGCGACATTGCTGGGAGCCACGACCGCGGTCACCGCGACGGCTCCGCCCGATCCCGGCGTGGTCACGCCGTTGCGGACATTGTCGCCCGCCTGCGTGAGCTGCGCCTGCTGTGGCTCGGTCGCGCTGGTGAGGTGATCGCTCAGCAGGATGCCGATCACGATGATAAATGCCAACCCAACCAGCAGCCCGATCTTCGTTTCCCGCGTCATGAACGCCTCGCACGCTGAATTATTTGAAAACACGGAGTTACGGAGAACACGGAGAAGAAAAATCCCAAAAACTTTTCTCTCCGTGTTCTTCGTGCCTCCGTGTTGAATCACTCTTGTCGAAATTACGTCTTCTCAACCACACGGAGCTTGGCGGATCTGGACCTTGGGTTGCGGGCGAGTTCTTCTTCGGCGGGGGAGAGGGGCTTTTTCGTGACCAGTGTCAGTTGCCCGGTCTGCTCCGCCGACCGAAACGCCTGCTTGACCATGCGGTCTTCCGTCGAATGAAAGCTGATCACCCCGAATCGACCCCCCGGCTCCAACAACTTCGGGGCGACCTTCAACAGGGCCTCGAGATTGGGCAGCTCGTCGTTCACAGCCATTCGCAGGGCCATGAACGTTTTGGTGGCAGGGTCGATTTTCTCCGGAGGACCGCCTCGCGACGGGATCGCCTGGCGAACCAAATCAGCCAGTCGCTCCGTTGATTTAATCGGCGAATTGCGTCTGGCTTCCGCAATCTTTCTCGCAATTCGCCGCGAGTAACGCTCTTGCGCGAGTTCGTATAGGACGTTTGCCAGATCATCCTCGCGCAGGGTGTTCACCAGATCCGCAGCAGACCGGCGAATTCGCGGGTCGATTCGCATATCCAGAGGCATTTCCCGCGCGAACGAAAGGCCATAGTGCTCGTCAAAAAGCTGATTGGTGCTGATGCCCAGGTCCGCGAGGATTCCGTTCACGCGCGGGCGGCCAACTTGCTCGAGGACATCCGGCAACTCGGCGAAGTTGGCATGAAAGAGGCGTACCTCACAGGGGGCGCTTGCGAGACGTTCGCGCGCAAAGTTGAGATTGCGCGGATCGGCATCGAGGGCGATGAGTAGACCGTTAGGCGCAAGACGATTGGCGATGGCGAGTGCGTGCCCACCGCGACCGAGTGTGCAATCGACGAAGGTACGGCCGGGTTGAGGATTCAGATGTGCGAGGACTTCGTCGAGCAGTACCGGGTCATGTCCCGACTCAGGCAAATCCATGGCCGGGCATTGTAGGGGCGACACTTGTGTCGCCCTGCATGGAACGAAGAAGGGCGACACAAGTGTCGCCCCAACGAGCGGAATCTATCGCTTTACCTGAGAAGGTTTTACTTGCAATTCGTCAGAACGTATTGCATAGTCGTTTGGCGGATGTTTAGCTGGCAATTCTTGCGTGCAGCAGGTTTTGCCTGTTGATTGGGCTGTGTGGTTGTTCCCCCTGAATTGCACGATCGCGTAGCATGCAAAGCGATACGGCAGAGCCGGGTGTCCATACCCCCGCAAATTCCCAGGTGCGGGCCCCATCCGTGAGACGACTCCACGCATCGCTTCAGCCGGGCGCCGCTTCCTTGCGGCGTTTCGGCGGAGAATTTTGAAAAGTCCGCTTGCCGGTTGCCAGTCGCGAAAGTGCTGCGATCCGTCGCATCACTCCCGCGAATCGGCAACCGGCCAGCCGGACTTGGCTCCGTGAAATCCTTCACCTCGGGTGAATTTGTTCACTGTGAGCCTGTGCTCAAAGACGCCACAACCCTGCGCCTCTAAAGCATCGCCACGACACCGCATCCTGCGGCTTACTCAAACCTGACCGCATCTTCGCGACAAACGGCATCCTTGCCTGTGCGAGACGCGGGGCGGGCGCGCAGCTTCCTTGCTGCCACCGCCATGCAGGTTCATCGTGGCGAATCCGATATTCAATTGTCTTACAAATCGAGACCGGCCTTCCCTGGACGTGTCTCTACCCGAAACATTCCCCGGACCACTCGAAGCCGCTGTGCAAAATCCGCTTTCGCCTCAATCACACAGCTGATTCGATCCTCATCCGGCCTCCGCCGGATTTTCGACTGCAACTCTCTTCTCCCAACCGGACTTGTTTCATTTTGGCGCCTGACGCGCCTCTTTTGCTTTTGCAGCGATCTCTGCCCTGCGGGCGTCGAGCGCATCCTGTTCAGCGTTCCATTCTGCGCGATCCCACAGTTCCAGGTGATCGCGAACACCGACAAGCGTCACATCTTTGCTGATCCCGGCACGTTTGAGTGTCTTGTCCGGGATGAGCACGCGGCCTTGGTTGTCTGGCTCGACGCGACTGGCCAAGCCCAAATTCATCCGATCGTACGACAGGGCTTCTTCAGCCGGTGTCAGTTGGCTGGGGTCGCGGGAGATGAGCGCTTCGTAATGGCGCTCGGGATAAAACCACGGCCGCCCATCGATACCCAGCACGAGAAAGAACGCTTCGCCATCTCGATCCGCAACGAGCTGCTTCCTGATTTCCGACGGGACGAGCATGCGATTCTTGTCATCGATGGTGAGCTCGTAATTCCCGTAAAGAAGCAGAGGTCTCACAGTTTTCTCGTTCGGTTCGTCTCCGGCGTTCGACAGGTTTTTTCTACCACATCTTCCCACTCATGCAAGCGGATAATCTTTAATGATTCAACCTTTTTTAATGTTGCTCTGGGAGATGAGAGTCTCTAGCCAAATTCCGGCAGAAATCGCCTATTTATTGGACCCGTCGCCACGATTGTGAACAACTTTGTGGATAACTTGTCGGGTCGCTGGTAAGGCATCCAACACGAAATTTGCCACTTCCCTCCACTCTACATTGTTTTGGCGCGCGAGGCATCCGGAAAGGGGATTTTTTTTGCGGCGCCGCATCCGGCTATGAACACCACGAGAAGTGGGATCCACGAAGTGAAGTTCGGTTGGTCCAATTGCGACCATGCGGCCGCGATCAATCCGTGGAAGGCGGTGACGTGCGATCCTTCAAATTCCACTTCGAGATACCAGATCACCAGTCCACCCAAAGTGAGCAAACTCGCAATCGCGACGCCCCACATTTGCCACCGCGGGCGCAACGCGGCGCGCCACAACGCCAGAGTAATCAACCAAACTGACACGAAAGCGCTTGCAATCGCGATCCGCGACAATGGCGTGGACGCCATCACCCCGGCGAACTGCAGAAATGGAAAACAACTCAACACAACGGCGATCGCGGCGCGCCCATCGCGCATCAAGAACGGAAATAACAGCGCGGCGCTCGCCATTTGCGCGAAGATCATCTCTTTTAGCGCCGCCGCTTGCGGCGGCTGAACGAAATTCGCCGAGAGTGAAACACCCAACGTCGGGATAAGTATCGCCACTAGTTGAATCAACAGCCAGACCAGAACCGGCGGCGTAAGTGATTTGAATGCAACGACTGACGGACCCGCCTTGTCCGCGTCTGCGTTCACCGGCGGTAATCCGTATTCGCGGTTTGCGGCTGGGGGGTAGGATAGGTCACTGCGTCGAATCGCACATCGATCCACGGCTGATTGCCGTCGACGCGGCGTTTTTCGTTGTAAATCGCCTGCATGTAGGCGAGTTTTTGCGCGGGTGAAACCTCGACGAAGAAATCATCCTGCCCGCTGATCGGACGTCCCCAGCGGACTTCGGTGTCATCCTTGGTGACCAGCACAAGCTGGGCTGCGCGTCCATCGATTCGCCCGGCGAAATTGCTGACGTTCACTTTCACGATTTCTTCCGCATAGGGCTTGCCAAAGAGCAGTTTAACCAGCTCCAAGCCCGCAGCGAGGTCGTCACCGATCCAGTGCACACCGGCCGAAGGGGGCGGCTGTTTCACCCCTTCAACGATGCGGATATTCAGCTTGTGGTCTCGACCAGTGACAATGCGCGGAATCTGTTGCTGAGTGAAATAATCCGGCAGCTTGACGCCTTCTCCATCGACCAGCCAAAAATAGTCACCCCAGCGCACCAGCGCGACGGGAGCGCGATATTCACAATCGACCTCGATCGTATCTCCCGGCTTTTGACCATACGCGCGCCGCACTTGCTTCACCTGCCGGATCCAGGGATTGGCAGCCAGGATGTCGTGCGTATCGACCAGAAGCTGATGATCAAACGCCGAGTGCGTCCCTGCCGGCTTGGCGGATTTGATGATTTGTTCGGCGAGAAAATCGCTCATCCAGACCGGCTGATTCTTCAGCACAACTTTGGGCGGGTCAGCCGGAAAAGCGAGTTGATGCTCGACATATCCCTTGTCGTAATACAGTCCCGCAGCCGTGCCTGCGATCGCCAGAATCGCAAAGCCAACGTGGATGATGACACGACGAATCCGCTGGGCCGTCTGGGGGTCCATCGGCTTGCGGACTTTGATCGGTTTTGCCTTCTTCGCTTTGGCCATGGAGACACTTCATCCCTCCGCACGCCAAATCGCGTGCGCTACGTCGCTTATCGGACGATTTAACGAAGAAACTGCAATGGAAGATCGGCGGCTCTTAGCCTAACGTGCACCGAATGTCGCTTGGCTGGTCCCTGGCTGCCGTTCCTCTCTTGATCGCGCTCAACGCATTTTTCGTGATCGGCGAGTACTCCGTCGTCGCGACGCGCCCCGTGCAGCTCGCCACAATGCGCAGCCGCGGCCGGGTTCGCGCAGCTTCTGCGATGACAAAACTGCAGGCTTCGCCCACCAGCGCCATTGGGGCCATCCAGGTCTGCATCACCATGTCCAACCTCATGCTCGGGTGGATCGGCGAGCCGGCCATGTCAGCGGTGCTGGAGATGATGTTTGCGCCGCTGATTAAGCTTTATCCCACGGCTTTCTCCACGATCTCGCTCGTCCTGAGTTTCGTCGTCGTGACATTTCTCACGGTCGTGTTCAGCGAACTCCTGCCCAAAGCGATGACGCTCCGCTATGTGGAGACCGCTGCGATGCTGACGGCGGTTCCAGTGCTGGCAATTCATAGGGTCATCTTTCCCCTGGTTTGGCTGATGAATGTGACCGCCAACGCCGTCACACGCCCGCTGGGGCTTGGCAGCGTCGACGATCACGAGCAACAGCAGGTGACAGCCGACGAGCTGCGCATCCTCGCCAATCAAGCCGCACAAAGCGGGAGTGTGAGCGCCCGCGAACGATCGATGGTTCTCAACAGTCTCTCCATCGGACGGAGGATTGCCCGGGAGATCATGGTCCCACGCGTGAAAGTCGCGTACCTGGATCTGAAACGATCCATGGAAGAAAACCGAAGTGTGATGGAGCGCCACCTCTACAGCCGCATGCCGCTGTGCGATGGCGGGATGGACAAGGTCTCAGGCATCGTGCGGATCAAGGAATTTCTGGAAGCCTATCACGCGCGCGGAGATACGAGCGTGCTGCTCTTGCTTCGTGAACCCCCGGTTTTTCTCCCTGAGAATGCCACGGTGGCGCGCCTGATTGAAACATTTTCCGAAGAGCGGACCCCAATGATCTTCCTGGTGGATGAATACGGCGGCGTGGAGGGGATCGTCACGCTGCGCGACGTCATTGGCGAAATTTTTCGAGAGGGCGAGCCGCAGACAGAGTAATCACCTACGCCGTCTTGCGTGCCGCGACGGGTGGCTTGCGACGTGCTGCCGGCGGAACGACGATCGAAGGAACGGCGACGTCAGTCTCAGTCACGAACACCTGTTGCGTCATGCCCCGCGCCCAGGCACGGCGGACCAATCGATCAACCAGCTCCCCAAATGAAATCCCCGCATGGGCAGCCGCTTCCGGCAGCAAACTGGTGGGAGTAAATCCCGGCAATGTGTTGATCTCCAGCAGATGCGGCTTGAGCTCGCGATCAAGCATGATGTCCACGCGGGCCAGATCGCGACAGCCGATCACCGCGTTGGCCTGCCGCGCCAGGTCGCGGCATCGCTGCGCAACGTGCGTTGGCAATCCGAGGTCAAAGAGGTGTTTCGTACCGGAATCCTTGTACTTCGCGTCGTAGTCGAAGAACGCATGATCTGAAACGATTCGAATCGGCGCCAGCGCCTGTTCTTCCAGAATTCCCACCGTCAGCTCGGGGCCCTCGATGAATTGCTCAACCATCGCCTCTTCATGCGATGCAAGAATCTGGTCGCACGCCAGATCCGCTTCCAGTTGGTCGCGGCAAATCGTCACTTCGAGACTGCTGCCGCTATCGATTGGTTTGACGACACACGGCGCCGGAATCATCGATGCAGGAGCGGAACGCGTGATGATCTCGCACGGCGGCGTTGGAAGTCCCGCTTTTTCCCATGCGCGTTTGGTTTTGACCTTATCCATCCCCAGGCGCGATGCGACCGATCCGCTGCCGACAAAGGGAATTCCGCGCTGCTCCAGAATTTCCTGTAGCTCTCCGCTCTCGCCAAACACGCCATGCAATACAGGGAAGACGACGTCGGCGGGATGATCCAGTCCGGAAAGATTCGTGGGAGAAATGTCGCTGGCGAACACCTGATGTCCCATCGATTCCAAGCCGGCGATGACGGCCTTACCGCCGATCAAACTGATCTCACGCTCGGCGCTGGGCCCGCCTGATAGGACTGTGATTCGCATGTTACGTCCTCCGTGACGTCGTTAGGCATGGTGATTGGTAAATGAAAGGTGAGGAATAATTTGCTTTGTCACGTTTCAATCACCAATCAACACAGATTCGGCCCACTACGGCCAAATCTGCACTTCACTCTCCAGATGAATCTCGTTCTTATCGAACACTTTTTCGCGAATGAGCTTCACCAGCTTCATCACATCATCGGCTTTGCATCCCGGATGCGCGATGATGAAATTCGCATGTTTTTCGCTGACTTCCGCGCCGCCGACGCGAAATCCTTTCAAGCCGGCCTGGTCGATCAGCGCGCCGGCGCTTAATCCGCGCGGGTTCTTAAACATGCAGCCGCAATTCTTGGTGTTCAGCGGCTGGGTGTTGCGCTTGTACATCCAGATTTCTTTGGTCTTTTTCATGATCCGATCGGGATCATCCTGCTCCAATTCCATCGTCGCGCCCAGGATGAACCGCGCGGAGATGTTGGTGGAGCGATAATCGAAAACCAGGTCGTCCTTGGTGCGTTCAAAGAGCATTCCCCCGACATCCATCACCTGCACGCGCGTAATCACGGCTCCAATGTCGCCGAATTTTCCGCCGGCATTCATGCGCACGGCGCCGCCGATTGTCCCGGGAATTCCCGCCAAGCATTCGACCCCCGCCAGCCCCTGACGTACCGTTCGCAGCACAAATCGCTGGATATCCACGCCGGCGCCAACTTCGACGTTATTCTGCTTATATGAAACGCGCCGCCAGTGCTCTTCGTCCAGCCGAAACACCGCGCCGTTCACCCCGTCATCGCCCACCAGCAGATTCGCTCCCAACCCCAGCACGTAAATCGGAATCTCATTTTCAATGCATCGCTGCGACGCTTCCTGCAGCTCTTCGATCGAGCGCGGACGCACAAACCAACGCGCCGGCCCGCCAATTTTGTACCACGTGTGCGGGGCGAGCGGCGCGTTTTCCGTGACGATCTCCTCGAGCCCGGAAAACGGATTGGCCATATGAATAATCATACGAAAATCCCACCCTCAGCCGACGAGGTCTCGGCCGATTTCCCAGACATTTCCAGCGCCCATGGTGACGATCAGATCATTTGGCTGTGCGATCTGTCGCAGATGCTCGACGATTCCCGCAAAGTCGGCGATATGCCGCGCGTTGTGGCCGTTGGCGACGATCCGATCGACCAGATCGTTCGAGCTCACACTATGCCGCTCGGCTTCGCTGTCGCGAACGAAATAGATGTCCGGCAGGATCGTCTCGTCCGCCGCCGCAAAGCTGGCGGCGAAATCGTCGAGCAGAAAGCGCGTGCGGCTATGCTGGTGCGGCTGGAAGACGCAAATCAGCCGCGACGGGTTGTAGCGCTCGCGAAGGGCAGATAGCGTCGCGCGAATTTCGGTGGGATGATGACCGTAATCATCGACGACGGTCGCCCCGTTGTAGATGCCAATGGGCGTCATGCGCCGATCGACGCCGATGAACCACGACAACGCCCGCGCCGCATCGGATGGGCTGATGCCACACGCAGCGCAGGCAGCCACGGCCATGGTCGCGTTTTGAAGATTGTGCTCGCCTGGCAGCGCCAGTTTGAGCTTGGCGACCGCTTCTCCGCGGCGAAGCACCTCGCCGGTATGACATCCATTTTCGATGCCCGTCGGGCGCGTGGTCCAGGTGCTTCCGGGTTGAATCGACACCGTTTCGATACGCGCCCTGGCGCCTTTGATCGCCGCCGACACGTTTTTGTCGTGGCCGAGGGCCAGAACCAGGCCGTCTTCGGGCACCAGGTTCACAAATGTGCGGAACGATTCGAGGATCTCATCGATGCCCGAATAGCAATCGAGATGATCTTCTTCGATGTTGGTGATCAGCGCGACCTTGGGCCGCAGATGGTGGAAGCTGCGATCAAATTCGCAGGCTTCAGCCACGAAAAGATCGCTCGATCCTGAGCGACTTCCGCCGCCGAGTTGCGGGACCGTTCCGCCAACGACAAAGCTTGGATCGGCGCCACACTCATGCAGCGCGTAGCTGATCATGGCTGTCGTCGTGCTCTTGCCGTGCGTGCCCGCGACAGCGACGCCAAATCGCTCAGCCATCACTTGGCCGAGCAACTCTGCATACTTGATCGATGGAATTGAATATGCCTTGGCTGCCTTGAATTCTCGATTGCTATCGGGAACCGCGGCAGTGCGTACGACCAGGTCCGTCTCGGGCGAAAGGAGTTCGCCAATCTGATCGCGAGTGATCTTCGCGCCGCGCCCGGTCAGGTTGAAGGTTTGTGGATTGGGTTTGGGCTCGGATCCCGTGATGATCGCGCCCGCATCGAGCAGGATGCTCGCCAGGCCACTCATTCCGCAGCCACCGATGCCGATGAAATGTACGTGTTGGCCGGCAAATCTGCTTGCCGAGCGCGACTCCATTCGCAACTCGCTGAGGCCGGGTTTCACGTCGAGGCGCATCGTACAGACTCGCGAAGAAGGGGCAAGGGGTCAGAAGCGAGCGCGAGGAAAGAATCATCACGCTGCTCGACTACCTCCTTCATCGTCCGGGCGCAATAAATTCCGTTAGAACGGTGGCGACCGCATCTGCTGCATCAGCGCGGCCAAGCGAGCGAGCGGCTGCGGACATTCCCTGCCGTCGCGTCGCGTTGTAAAGGAGTTGTTCGATGACGGGTCGCAACTTGGCGGCGTTTTTCTGCGCGTTTTTTTCGTCGTCGATCAGAACGGCCGCTCCGGCCTCGGCCAGGACCTGCGCGTTGGCGCGCTGGTGCATGTCCTTGTGAAACGGGTAGGGCATCAGGATTGAAGGCACACCGCTGACCAGCAATTCCGCGCAGCTGCTCGCGCCCGAGCGACTGACTGCCAGATCCGCGACGGCCCAGACGTCAGCCATAGCGGGTGTGAAATCGATCACAGTCGCGGGAATATTGGCTTGTCGATAGGCGCTTCGCACGGCGACGGCGTGATCCTTTCCCGATAGGTGCAGGATTTGCCAGCCTTGGAGTTTCATGCCGGTGAGGGCGGCGATGATCGCTTCGTTGACGGTTTGGGCCCCCTGGCTAGCGCCGGTGATGACGAGTGTTTGCAGAAGTGGCGCCAGGCCGAGGCGCTTGGCTGCCTCGTCACGCGTGGGAAGCGTGCGAATTTCCTCGCGAATCGGGCAGCCGGTGAGGCGAAATTTGCCGTGCTGGGATGCAGACAGGTATTGGCGGGTCGATTCGAATTGGCAGCAAATCGCCTGCACGTGGCGGATCAGATATTGGTTTGCCTTACCGGGGATGACGTCGGGATTGAGGATGGCTGTCGGAATTTTTTTCTGCGCCGCCATTCGCACGCCCACACCGGCTGCGTATCCACCCAGCCCAAGCACAGCAGCGGGGCGATGCTCGCGCAGGACGTTTCTCACCAGGTCGCGCGTCTCACGCCAACCTTTCCAGAAGCGCAATAATCCGCCCACCGTCCGAACCGGCGGGACGATGGGCTGGGCGATGAATTCAAATCCGGTCGGTTCGAGGATCGTGCGATCGATTTCGCGTTGCGTGGAAAGAAAGATCAACCGCGCATCGGGAAGCATCTTCCGCAGCGATTGCGCCGCCGCGATACCGGGATATAAGTGGCCGCCGGTGCCGCCGCCGGCGAGGAGAATGGTCTTCACGTCAGCCAAGAAGTTGCTCACCCAAGCTTGGGATCGCGCTGGGCGTCGAACGCTTCGGGCTCGATCAAATCAAACGGCGTAATCCCGTTCGAATCAAGGGGGCTGTCGCCGACAAACATCACGGCCGGCGCATGCTCGTGACGCAAAACGCTATACAAAAGGCCCAGGGCCGCACAGGTGATGACCAGACCGCTTCCGCCCGCACTCACCAGCGGCAGGGAAAGGCCCTTGGTCGGCACGCTCACCGTCGCGACGGCCATGTTGATGGCAGCCTGTAATCCGATCATCGACGCGACGCCAAACGCGAGCATGCGGCCAAAGTCATCCCGCTTCTGTTTCACGACCTGCCACGCCACATACAGTATCCCCAGATACATGACGACCGTCAGCAGCGCGCCGAATAATCCCAATTCTTCGCAGATGACCGCGAAAATGAAATCGGTCGTATCTTCAGGCAAATAACCAAGCTTTTGAATTCCATTCCCCAGGCCCCGGCCGGTGATTCCGCCAGTCGAAAAGCTCAGCAGGGACTGAATCATGTGATACCCCTCTTTCTGAGGGGCTGCGTAGGGATCGAGAAACGCGGTCATGCGTTTCCAGCGATATTCTTTGTGAAAGATGAACCAGAACCCGATCGCCAGAGCCGGCGGAATGACGACCATCAAGTGCCATAGCTTCACCCGACCCGCGAGAAGCATCGTGATCGCGCACAAGGCGATCAGGGCGGCTGTCCCGAAATCCTGGATGACAACCAGCAGGCAGATCACGCCGATGGGAACCAGCGTCGGGATAAAGCCTTTCCAGAAACTGCTCAAATCCACGGGCCGTTGGGTCAGCCACCACGCCATGAGCAGCACCGTCGACCATTTCGCCAACTCCGACGGCTGAACCTGCACCGGCCCCAGGGGCAGCCACCTCCGCGCGCCGTTCACCGCCATGCCAAGCCGCGGATGGAGCACCAGGATGCACGTGAGGGCCGCGCATGCCGTCAGCCAGATGATGGGATTGAGCCAGATCGATTTGGTCCTGCGAAGGAGCAGGTGATAGTCGAGATGCCCCACGATGTAGAACGTCGCGAAGGCGATGATCGCGTAAATGAGCTGATACGTGCCCCGCTGCGTCCACTGGAAGCGCGTATTGCCCGTCACATTCATGGCAGCCGACTGCACCATGATCACCCCCAGGCAAAGCAGGGCGAGCACGCAGAGAATCAGAATATCGCGCTGGCGCAACCGGTAAATCGACGGGTCCATGTATCGCACTTATCGGACGTGGGAGGGCGGAACCTTGAATGATCCTGCAGGGGCGATGGTTGTGTCGCCCTGGGAATCATCACGCAATTATCGCAGCTTGACCGTCGCCAGCGCCATGGCTGCCAGCATCGCGCCGATCAGCCAGAATCGCACGACGACTTGGGATTCGGTCCATCCTTTGCGCTGAAAATGATGGTGAATCGGCGCCATCAGGAAGATGCGTCGGCCCTCGCCGTAGCGCCGGCGCGTGTACTTGAAGTAGTAGCGCTGGATGATCACCGAGAGAGCTTCGAGAACGAAAATTCCGCCCACGAGGACCAGCGTGAACTCGTGGCGGATCACGATTGCGATGTAGGCGATCAATCCGCCCAGCGCCAGCGAGCCCGTATCACCCATGAAGACGCGGGCTGGAATGCAGTTGAACCACAGAAAGCCCAGGCATGCCCCCATCATCGCGCCGGCGAGCACAGCCATCTGATCGCTGGTCGGGACGGCGGGGAGTATGAGATATTTCGCCAGCGGCAAGATTCCCCCGAGCAGCGCCAGCAGCATGAACGCGAAGCTCACGATCGCCATGCAGCCAGAAGCCAGGCCGTCCAGGCCATCGCTGAGATTCACGGCGTTGCTGAATGCGGTCATCACGAACGCGCCAAAGAGCATGAATAAAACCATCCCGAGCAGCCACACCGGGTCCTTCAGAAACGGCAGATAGAGTTCATGCGCCACCTGGTTTGCGCGGCCGTGGCGGTAGGTGAAGAACATCAGGATGAGCGCAAGCCCGATTTGCCCGATCAGTTTTTCGATGCCCGTCAGGCCCTGCCGCGAACCGGCGCGCTTTCCCGCTGTCAGTTTAAGCCAGTCGTCGGAAGCGCCAATCAGGCCAAAGCCGACAACGCATACGAGCCCCATCAGCACGTAATAATTGCTCAAATCCGCTAAAAGCAACGTCGTGATCACGATGGCTGCGATGATGATGATTCCGCCCATCGTCGGAGTGCCGCGCTTGTCAGCCATCAGCTTGTCGACCTCCGCCTGATCGAAAATCGCCTGATCGCCGAGCTTGTGACGGCGCAGCCATTCGATGACGCGCGGGCCGAGCGCAATGCTGAGCAAAAAGCTGGTCAGGATCGCCAGCGTGGCTTGAAACGTGACGTAAGTGAATACGCGCAGAAAGCCAAGCCCGTGCGCGTTGAGCCAACCTTGAGATGACTTAATGAGAAGAAAGAGCATCAGGGTTCGATTAAACAGGTCGCGCGTCTCGCCCTCTCGTGGTGGCGAGTGACAATAAGCCCAAGCCCCATTCCTTTCACGATGCCGCTTTTCGTGAGCGGGTGGGCGCGCTGTGCTGCGCGATCGTGGCAGCGATCGTTTCCAGGCCAATCGATCGTGACCCTTTTAGCAGCACCAGATCGTCGCGGCGCAACTTTTTCAGGATGCCCTTGGCTGCGGCTGCAGCGTCGGTGAAGCGGATGATCGACCGATCCTTCATTCCCGCGAGCTGCGCAGCCTTGGCGATGCGCTGGGCGTTTTTGCCGACGCAAATGAGCATCTCGAACCGGCATGACGCCGCAAACTCGCCCGCTTCATCGTGATAGTGATCGCTTTGTTCTCCCAACTCGAGCATGTCCCCCAGCACCGCGACCTTGCGGCCTTTGGCGGGCAGGGCTGCCAGCGTTTCGACGGCGGCCTTCAGCGAATTGGGGTTGGAGTTGTAGGCATCGTTCAGCACTGTCACCTGCCCGAGCTTTTGCAGTTGCAGCCGCATATCCGGCCCATGCGCGTGAGCCAAATTGTCGATGATCGCTTCTTCAGCGAGTCCCATTTTTCGACCGACGGCGATGGCAGCCAGCGCGTTGGCGGCTGTGTGCTTGCCGAGCATGGGAACGAACACGCGCCGGCGCAGGCTCCCATTTAAGTTGAATTGCACACCCTTGGCATCGCAGTGGACATCCGTCGCGAAGAGATCGTTTTTGCGATCAAAACCGAAGCGAATCTTCTGCCCCTGATACGCGCCGACGGCAGCGACGAGATCGGGATTGTCGCCGTTGATAATGAGGCAGCCCTTGGGATTCAGGCCCGTGATGATGCTGGCTTCCTCGCGGCAAACGCCGCTCAGGTCGCCCAGGCTTTCCAGCACATTGGGATCCTAAGCTTAGAATTCCACGTGGACAAGTTGTCGCG
>JADMIO011167658.1_pt1 | contig 141215 bp, 94 predicted proteins | sample 8958161 | NCBI WGS metagenome assembly JADMIO01 (sample SAMN16585339, study PRJNA669376) | soil metagenome | isolation source: Crop rotation soil | place: USA: Cullars Rotation, Alabama | collected 2011
GCCGCGACTTCAAGTCACGTGAATTCCAAGCTTCGGATCCCACTGTGCTGGAAAGAAGTTTGCCCGCCGCCTTCAATTCCTTTTCCGTCTTGTAGGTTTCCAGATCGGCGAGGGTGTAAACTTCCACGCGAATAAACCCGCGTTCGAAATCGGAGTGAATGACGCCGGCGGCTTGGGGTGCAGTCGCGCCGATGGGAATGGTCCACGCGCGGACCTCCTTTTCACCGGCCGTGAAGTAGCTTTGCAACCCGAGCGTGTGATAGGCTTCCCGCGCGAGAAACGCTAGAGCCGGCTCCTTTAAGCCGACCGACTGCAACATTTCGGTGCGATCGGGTTCCTCAAGCTCGGCAATCTCGGATTCCAGTTTCGCGCACACCGGCACCACGAAGGCGCCGGCTTTCTCCGCGTATTCGCGGACTTTTTGCACCAGCGGGCCTTGGCCGTGAAGATCGGATTCGTCGACATTGGCCACGAACAGAATCGGCTTGGCGGTCATCAGCCCGAAACTTTGAATCGCCTTGGCTTCGTTTTCTTCAAGCTTCAGACTACGGAGCGGCAGATCCTTTGCCAAATGGGCCATGCAGTTTTCCAAAGCGGAAACGCGCAACTTGGCTTCTTTGTCGCCCCCCTTCGCGGCGCGCTGAGCTTTCGGCAGCGCGAGTTCAATCGCCTGAATGTCGGCGAGCATGAGTTCGATTTCAATCGTTTCGATATCGGACAGCGGATTTACATTGCCGGAAACGTGAATTACGTCGGGATCTTCAAAGCAGCGAACCACCTGAAGAATCGCGTCGACCTGCCGGATATGGCTGAGAAACTTGTTTCCCAAGCCTTGCCCTTCGCTGGCCCCTTTGACGATGCCGGCGATGTCGACCAACTTCAGAATCGCGGGCACGAGTTTTTGCGGCTTAATGTATTTCGTGATGCGGCTTAAGCGGTCATCCGGCACGCTCACGATTCCCTCATTCGGTTCGATCGTGCAAAACGGATAGTTCGCCGCCTGGGCCGCTTGCGTGCTCGTGAGCGCGTTGAACAGCGTACTTTTTCCCACGTTCGGCAATCCGACGATTCCCGCCTCCATTCCGTAATCTCCTCAAATACGAATTAGACCAACTCTGAAGTTGCCCCGCGTCAGCAAACTGCCGCACTGGCAGGGCAATGGATCACGCATCACCTGAACCTCGCAGTTTGGCGAGTTTTTGGCGATCCATCAAGGGCGGCAAGCGCCGCGCCGCCTGAATCGGGCGGATTCTCGAGCTTAACCCGGCCACTTGCCGATCGGGCAGTGTTCGTGCGGCATCTTGGCTTTGAGGGGCAGAATGCATCCGCACAGAATGCAATTGGTGCCGCTGCGATGCCCGCAATCGTCGCACACCGCCAATCGTTTTTGATGCAGCTCAGTACCGGTGGTGCGAAATCCACCCGCCGCGAACTTCGCCATGGAAGTGCCGAACGAAGCGGCCATTTGAAACACCCCCGGCGCTACCTGCTGCGGAGCGGAACCCGGCGGAGGAGGCGCCGGCATCGAGCTTTGTGGCATTGAGGGGGATGGCGGCGAAGGCATTGGTGCAGATCGCGGCGCTAGAGCTCGCTGCGTTGGGGATGGTTGCGGCGTCGAACTGCTGATTCCCCCAAGCCCGACATCGATCGTGCCGAAAAGTTTGGTCCAATCGTCGCTCATCGTCGGGCACTCCGGGGTTTTCCTAATTATAGGAAAGTCCAGCGAATGCCGCAAATGAAAGTCGCTCCGAGTTCCAACGCGACGCGAACAACGGGTTAGTGCAAGTCCCGCAGCACATCGTCGAAAGGTTCGTCCAAACTCGATAAACGCCGCAGGAATCGGCAGGCGACCATCATTTGCAATTTTTTGTTCCAATAACCGCGACAACTCCGCAGCACGTCGGACAACACATACACCGGTTTCGCGTGCAAGCAAAGATGCACAATGATGAATTTGCTTCTGATCGCAACCGGCGAAGTCAAACACATGCCTCCCTGTGAAATGTCGCGTCCCGCGCCCAGGATGAACTCATGTTGCACGGTTCGCTGATCGGCCCAATCGATTTGCGTAATGCCGACAGGGGCCCGAAACGAGATGCGTTCCGCCCGCCGTTTATCGCGGATTGTGCGAGCGGAAAAGCCGCTAATGCAATCCAGAACCAAGGCAGTTTCCGTCCCCACGAAAGTTGTCCTCCCAAATATTAATTTACTACCTAAAGACGGGCAATTTTCGGTGTATCCGGAATTCCCACACCGGGGTTTTCACCAATTCCTGACAAGCTATTTTCAACCATACATCATCATTTCGTGGGGCAACGGTACGGTCACCCGAATAATTACCGCTCATGTTGAGTACCTTCGCAGATTAGCATTAGCTATCGATTAATGGGGCGAATTGTCGCTTTATCGCAATTTTGGACTTCGCGGTGATGGCTTTACTAAATGGCGGTAATTCACGCACTGCTGTTATGGCGCGTTCCCGCAAGAACGGGTTGATTTATCCCCCAGCGTGTGTACAATCGAACCCTGCTTCCCGGTGCCTGCCTCGTAGGTACCCCATCTTCACCGCCCGCCTTGCCTCTCCCAACCCAGCGAAAGCAATTTCATGTCGCGTTCTCGAACCGGTTCGTCTTCTCAACGCAAGGCTGCCCAGCGGTTGTATCATCGTCGGCGACTCATCGATTTTGTGGAGAGGTTGGAAGATCGCCGCGTGCTCGCGGTGGCGTTCAACTCGATTCAGCGGGAATTGCCGACGGTCAGCGTCACGAATGCCGATTCGCTGGTATTTCGCGCGACGTTCAATCAAGCGGTAAAGAACGTCGATACGACCGATTTCGTCGTAACCGGGACGACCGCCTTGATTACCATGCTCGCGCCGGAAGGGGCTGGAAACGATATTTACGCGATCACGGTCTCAGGCGGGAACTTGGCCAGCTTGAACGGCACCGTCGGTCTGAACTTAGCCGCGGGGCAAGATATCAAAGATCTGTCGAACAACGCGCTGCCGACGGTGGAACCGGCGATCGATGAAGTGTTCACGGTGAGCAACACGGGCATTTCCGGCAACGTTTATAACGACGACAACGGCAACAGCGTCAAGGACGCCGGCGACACCGGACTCGCGGGACGCACCGTCTACTTGGACACGAATAGCAATGGCGTCTTGGATACCACTACGGTGACGCCGCAAACGTTTTCAACGTCGACCGCGATGGCCATTCCCGACAACGACACGGCCGCAACGAGTCCCATTGTGGTCTCGGGAATGCTGGGAAACATTGCCGACGTCAATGTTACGGTGAATATCACTCACCCGTACGATTTTGAGCTCAATGTGTACCTCATAAGTCCCACAGGCACGCGGGTTGAACTATTTACCAACGTCGGTTCAAGCGGCGACAATTTTACAAACACGGTTCTCGACGATGAGGCCAGCACCCTGATTTCCAGTGGAACGGCTCCTTTCACAGCTACGTATCGACCCGAAGGAGTATTGTCCACTGTCGACGGCGGCAATCCCAACGGTACCTGGAAACTGGAATGCACCGATATCTGGTCAGGAAACGTTGGCACGCTGAATTCGTGGTCGATTACGATCCTTCCCACGCCGACTCCCGAGACCTTCACAACGACCGATAGCTCGGGCAATTTTACTTTTTTCGGCCTCGCGGCAGGGTCCTACAACGTTCGCCAGGTATTGCCGAGCCTGTGGAAGCAAACGAGCCCTTTAGGCGGAGCGGCTCGGATTACCACCGTGACTGCGGGGCAAATGACCACCGGCTGCGACTTAGGCACGCAAACGAACAATGTCAACGTATCGGTTGCGCCCGCGAATACCCCGGAAGACAGCGCCGCGGCGCTGATTTATACGTTCACGCACGGCGGCACCACCTCGGCCGATCTCACGGTCGATTTTAGTTTGACGGGGTCCGCCACCGCCGGCACCGACTACACCGTCAGCGGCGCGACTACTTTTTCCAACGCCACGGGCGTGGGCACGATTGTGATTCCCGCCGGTTCGTCCACAGCCGCGCTCACGGTTACACCCATTGCCGATCCGGTGTTTGAACTCGATGAAACGGTTACCGCCGTGGTAGCAGGCGGTTCCAGGTACGATCTCGGCAACCCGAGTTTCGCCATCGGCACAATCGCGAACGATGACAACGCGAACGTCAGCATTACGGCGCCTGCCAGTTTCGCTCTCGTGGAGACAGGCTCGACGGGCACATTCTCCGTGGTGTTGACTTCGCAGCCGACGGCCAGCGTCACGATGCCGATCTCCTCCTCGGATACGACGGAAGCCACAGTCGCTCCGGCCAGCCTCGTGTTTACTACGGCCAATTGGAATGTGCCGCAATCGGTCACAGCCACGAGCGTCGACGACTTCCTCGATGACGGTGATATCTCCTTCAACATTGTGATCGGCGCGCTCGTCAGTGCCGATAACCTCTTCAATGGGTTTAACCCAGCCGACATCCCCGCCGTTACTACCGACAACGAAACGGCCGGAATCGCGGTGACTCCCGTGAGCGGTCTCACGACCACGGAGGCGGGCGGAACGGCTACGTTCACGGTGGCGCTGCAGTCGCAACCCACCGCCAGCGTCACGATTACCGTGGCTTCGCTCAATCCGCTGGAAGGCAGCAGTAGCACGGCGAGTTTGGTATTCACCACGGCAAATTGGAACATCGCGCAAACGGTTACGATCACAGGTGTGAACGATGCGATTGTCGATGGCGACATGGCCTATACGATTCAGTTGGGCAATGCGGTGAGCACCGACGTCCTCTACAGCGGTATGAATCCCAGCGACGTGAGCGTCACCAACACCGATCTGACCACGCTCGGATTCCTGGTTAATTCAGTGGGTGGAACCAGCACGACCGAATCAGGCGGAACGGCCGCGTTCACCGTTGTTCTCACGGGCCAACCCACGGCCGATGTGACGCTCCCCGTGGCTTCGCTCAACACGAGCGAAGGAACCATTGCGGTTAGTAGTTTGACCTTTACCGCGACCAACTGGAACGTGCCAAAATTTGTCCTGGTCACCGGAGTCGACGACACGATCGACGATGGCAACATCGGCTACACGATTCAGTTAGGCGTGGCCGCGAGCAGCGATGCCCGCTTCAACGGCGTTGATCCGGCCGACCTGAACTTCACGAATCTCGACAACGATATCGCGCTCACCGTGAATACGGGATCGACCGTGTTGGAAGGCGGGACCCATGTGATCACCACCAGCGAACTCGCGGCTACCGATGGCATCGCCCCGACGAGCCAATTGGTATACGTCGTTTCGACCACGCCAGCCAAGGGGCAACTCGAATTCACCACGTCGCCTGGAACACCGATTTCGAAATTCACCCAAGCCGATGTCGACGCCAACAGGTTGGTCTATCGACACTTTGGTTCGGAGACCACGACCGATAGTTTCTCATTCACAGTGACGGACGATGGCGGCGGCGTCACGCAGGTTGGCGATATTTCCTCCACCGGCAGTTCCACGCCAGGTAATCTGTTTAATTTCAATGGCGAGGTTTATTTCAGCGCCACTACCAGCACCAGCGGCACGGAACTATGGAAGTCCGATGGCACAGCCGCCGGAACCGTGCTCGTGAAGGATATTAATCCCGGCACGGGCAATTCCTATCCCAAATATTTCACGAACGTTAACGGGACCCTCTTTTTCCGCGCCCGCGATGGAGGCACCAACGACGAACTCTGGCGAACCGATGGCACGTCAGCCGGAACCGTGCTCGTGAAGGATATTTATCCGGGGACGACCGCGTCGTATCCCAAGTATCTCACGAACCTGAATGGAACGCTCCTATTCAGAGCACGGGACAGCGGGTCCAACTATGAATTGTGGAAATCCGATGGAACCGCCGCCGGCACGGTGTTGGTGAAGGATATCTTTCCGGGGACTAGCGGATCGAGTCCCAAGCAACTTTTTGTCTTCAACGGGTCGGTATTTTTTAGCGCCGCGGATTCTGGTTTGAACACCGAACTCTGGAAATCCGATGGAACGACCGCCGGCACCGTGTTGGTCAAGGACATTTACACCGGACTCACCGGTTCGTATCCACAAGCTTTCGCGAACCTCAACGGCACGCTGTTCTTCCGCGCCACGGAATCGGCGACGGGAACCGAACTCTGGAAGTCCGATGGAACCGCGGCTGGAACCATGCTTGTGAAAGACATTTACGCCGGTACTGGCAACGGCAGTCCCAAATATCTCACGGTCGTCAACAACACGCTGTTCTTCGAAGCCACCGACAACTTCAGCAATTTTGAACTTTGGAAGTCCGACGGCACTACGACCGGAACGGTGCTTGTGAAAGCCATTTATGCCAGCACTTACAATTCCTCCTACCCGAAGTATTTAACGAACGTCAATGGAACGCTGTTCTTCCGCGCGCGGGATTCCAGCGTGAACTACGAAGTGTGGAAATCCGACGGAACCACCGCCGGCACGGTGCAGGTGAAGGATATTTACATCGGCACGTCGAACGCGGATCCGCGTTACTTGACCAATGTGAACGGCACCTTGTTTTTCCGGGCTCGCGATTCGGCCTCCAACGCGGAATTGTGGAAGTCCGATGGCACGACAGCCGGCACGGTGGTGGTCAAAGAGATTTTCGCCGGCGCGACGGGCTCGTATCCGCGTGCGCTGGCCAACGTGAACGGAAGCTTATTCTTCGCCGCCACTGACGGTTTAACCGGAGTGGAGTTATGGCGCAGCGCGTTCTACAACTCGGTCGGACTCACCCCGTTCAACATTACCGTCACGCCGGTCGACGACGCCCCTGTCCTCGCCGTGAATTCGGGAAGTAAGGCCACAATCAATTCGACGGACATCATCACCACCGCCGAGTTACAAGTGACCGATGCGGACAACACCGCGGCGCAACTCGCGTTCACGGTGACCACGCAGCCAACGCGGGGCCATTTGGAACTTACCACGAATCCCGGCGTTTCGATCAGTAGCTTCACGCAGGCCGATATCGCCGCGAATGCTTTGATCTACGTGCATACCGCGGGCGCGCTCGGCAACGATAGCTTCAGCTTCACCCTGAGCGACGGGGCCGGCGGAACGATCGCGACGACTTCCTTCGCCATTACAGTTCAATCGCTTCCAGGCGTTATCGTGACGCCGACCGCGGGACTGGTTACCAGCGAATCGGGCGCCACCGCCAGCTTCACCGTGGTGTTGACCACCCAGCCAACGGCAACGGTCTCCTTGCCGGTGGCTTCGCTCGATCTCACGGAAGGAACGTTGTCGGTCACCACGCTTTCGTTCGCCTCGCTGAATTGGAACGTGCCGCAAACGGTGACGGTGACGGGCGTGTTCGACGCGTTCGTCGATGGCAACATCGGTTACACCATTCAACTCGGCGCGACCACCAGCGCCGACCCACTCTACAACGGAATTGATCCCAGCGATGTGTCTGTGACGAATGCCGATACGACGGCTTATGGGTTCGCCGTTGCGCCCACGTCGGGACTCACGACGAGCGAATCAGGGAAAACGACATCGTTCACCGTCAGCCTCACGGGACAGCCGACCGCTAACGTGACGCTTCCCCTTGCTACCCTCGATGCCACCGAAGGGAGCGTCTCGCCCGCCAGTCTGATATTTACGAATGCCAACTGGAACGTGCCGCAAACCGTTACGGTAACGGGAGTCGACGATCCGCTCGACGATGGCGACATCGCCTACACGATTCAATTGGGTGTCGCCGTGAGTTCCGATAGCCACTTTAACGGTGTCAATCCCAGCGATGTCGTCGTCACCAATACCGACGACGACGCCGCGATTTCGGCGAACCTCGGATCGACCGTCGCGGAAGGAAGCAGCGACACGATCACCACGGCGGAATTGAACGTCATCGATACCGGTTTCGCGGCCAACCAAATCAGTTTTTCGGTCGTCGTCGCTCCGGCCAATGGCCAATTGGAATTAACCACGTCGCCGGGCACGCCAATCACGCGATTCACCCAAGACGACATCAATACGAACAAGCTCATTTACAAGCACAACGGATCGGAAGGGACGACGGATAGCTTCTCATTCACCGCGCTCAATTCCAGCGGGATCGGCCGCCTCAAGGATATTTATCCCGGAGCAAGTGGCTCCAATCCAGTCGGATTCGCGAATGTCAACGGCGTGCTCTACTTCGCAGCTAACGATTCCGTTAACGGCACGGAATTGTGGAAGACCGATGGCACCGCGGCCGGAACGGTGCTGGTGAAAGATATTTATGCGGGCTTTAGTAGTTCGTCGCCTGGCAGTTTCATGAATGTGAACGGCACGCTCTTCTTCGCTGCCGGCGACGGCAACAATGGCACGGAATTATGGAAGTCCGATGGCACCGCAGCCGGAACCGTGCTCGTGAAAGATATTTACGTCGGGTTCTCGAGTTCCTCCCCTCGCTATTTCATGAATGCGGGTGGAACGTTGTTTTTCCAGGCGTACGATGGCTCGACAGGATACGAGCTTTGGAAGTCCGATGGCACGGCAGCGGGCACGGTATTGGTAAAAGATATTTACTCAGGTTTCTCGTCGTCGAGCCCCAAATATTTCACGAATGTCAACGGCACGCTCTTCTTCACGGCTAGCGATGGAGTATACGGCACAGAATTGTGGAAGACCGACGGCACCACGGCCGGCACCGTGATGGTCAAGGATATTTATGCGAACAGCACGTCGTCCACGCCCAGGTATCTTACGAATGTCAACGGTACTTTGTTTTTCTCGGCGAACGAGAGTTCGACCGGACGAGAGTTGTGGAAATCCGATGGTACCACGGCCGGCACCGTGCTGGTCAAAGATATCTATTCCGGATTATCCAGTTCCTCACCGTCTGTGCTCACCAACGTAAGCGGCGTTCTTTATTTTTCCGCGCTCGATCCCACGGCCAGCCGGGAATTATGGAAGTCCGATGGCACGGCAAGTGGAACGATCCTGGTGAAGGACATCGCAATTGGCAGTTCGACTCCGAAATACATCACCAACGTGAACGGCGTCGTCTATTTTAGGGCGAGCGACGGTTCCAGCGGCTATGAACTGTGGAAATCCGATGGCACGACCGCGGGCACCGTGCTCCTGAAAGACATCAATCCGGGGTCAAGCAATTCGTCGCCTGCGTATTTAACCAACATCAACGGCACGCTGTTTTTCCAGGCGACCGATTCCGTCAACGGCAATGAACTCTGGAAGAGCGACGGCACCACCACGGGCACCGTACTCGCAAAAGACATTTATACCGGTTCCAACAACGGCTCGCCCCATGGATTCACGTTGTTAAACGGAGCCCTGCTCTTCAGTGCCACCGACTCGACGGGCGGCCTGGAGTTGTGGCGCTATGTCGATGTGGGAGGAATCATTCCCACTACCACGTTCAACCTGACCGTTACGCCCGTGAACGATGCGCCCTCGCTCGGCGCCAACACCGGTTCGACGGCACTCGAAGGAGGCGTCGATACGATCACCAGCAGCGAATTGCGGGTGAACGACGTCGACAGCACCGCCGCGCAATTAACCTACACGGTCACCACGCTTCCCACCCGCGGACGGCTTGAGCTCACAACCGCGCCGGGCGTCTCGATTAGCACCTTCACTCAAGCAGACATTAACGCCAATCGGCTCACGTATGTGCACAATGGCAGCGAAACCACGAGCGATAGTTTGGGATTGACGGTGAGCGATGGGGCAGGCGGATTGCTTACCATCGCCACGTTCAGCTTCACTATAACGCTCGTGAACGATGCGCCGTCGCTGGCGGTGAATACGGGCTTTACGGTCACTGAGGGCGCCACGCATGTCATCGCCAGCAGCGAACTAAGTTTCACCGATCCCGACAACACCAACGCGCAGCTGCAATTCGCCGTCACCTCATTGCCCACGCATGGACAACTCGAGCTGATCACCGCGCCCAACGTCGCGATCACATTGTTCACTCAGGCCGATCTCGCCGCCAACAAGGTCGTCTATCGGCACGACAGTGCGGAAGTGGCGACCGACTCGTTCGTTTGCTCGGTCAGCGACGGTGCGGGTGGAGTTGTGAGCGGCGTCATCGTGAATGTTGCCGTGTCGCCGACGAACGATATGTCGCCTGTCATCACCAGCAACGGAGGCGGGGCTGCCGCGGCGATTAATGTCGCCGAAAATTCCACCGCCGTTACGACTGTCACGGCGACCGACGGCGATCTGCCGGCTCAGTCGCTGAGCTATACCATTAGCGGCGGCGCCGATGCCGCGAAGTTCACCGTCAACGCGTTGACCGGTATTCTGTCCTTTAACTCGGCTCCCAATTTTGAAGCGCCTGGCGATGCGAATGCCGACAACGTCTATCTTGTCACAGTGCAGGTTAGCGACGGCGTGTTCATTGACACGCAAGCAGTGAGCGTCACCGTAACTGGGGTCAATGATAATCCGCCGATCCTCACGAACAACGGTGGAGGAGCCGCGGCGAATATATCGCTCGGCGAAAATGCGACTCAGGTAACGACTCTGACGGCGACCGACGCCGATCAGCCGGCGACGATTCTCACGTATTCGCTGCTGCCAGGCGGCGATGGGGCGCGGTTCGTGGTGAATCCGCTGACAGGTGCGTTGAGCTTTGTCACCCCGCCTGATTTTGAGGCGCCTGCGGACACAGATGCCGATAATGCGTACCTGGTGAATGTTCAAGTGAGCGATGGCCTGTTCACGGACACGCAGTCGCTGGTCGTATTGATCTCGGCGGTCGATGATAATTCGCCGGTAATCACCAGTGACAGCGGCGGTTCTGCCGCGACGATTCATGTTGCCGAAAACACGCTCGTGGTGAGCACAATTGCCGCTACCGACGCCGATCTCCCCGCCCCGCAGCTTAGCTTTTCGATTATTGGAGGAAACGATGCGGCCAAGTTCACGCTGAATAGCGCCACAGGTGCATTGCGATTCGTCGCGCCTCCGAGCTTTGGCGCTCCTACCGATGCCGATGCCAACAACGTCTATGAGGTGCTCGTGCAAGTGAGCGATGGCACGCTCACCGATACGCAACTCATGAACGTCATCGTTGTCGACACCGCCACGAAACCGCCTGTGATTACGAGCGATGGCGGCGGAACCGCGGCGAGCCTGACAATTCCCGAAAACACAACCGCCGTCACCACGGTAACCGCGACGGTGGGCGGGTTTGCCTCGGCGTCGATCGTCTACTCCTTGCTCGCGGGAAGCGATGCTGCGAAGTTCTCCATTGACTCCGCCACCGGCCAATTGCGTTTCGTCACCGCTCCGAATTTCGAATCGCCGGTCGATGTCAATATCGACAATGTTTATGTCCTCACGGTGCAGGCCAGCGACAATGGGTTGGTGGACATCCAAACCATTAGCGTCACCGTCACGAACGCCAACGATACACCGTCGATCACGTTCGCCAGCGGCGGTGCGGTTGCCAATATTGGAGTGCAGGAGAATGCCGCTACGGTGGCGACGATCACGGCCAGCGATGAGGATGTGCCGGCCCAAACGTTCAATTTCACGATCGTCAGCGGCGCCGATGCCGCCAAGTTCGCCATCACTTCCGCCGGCGTCCTTACATTCCGCGCGCCCGCCGATCGCGACGCCGCGCCGACCGATGCCAATGGCGACTATATCTATCAAGTCGTCGTGCAAGCCTCGGATGGATTCGCCGCCACGACGCAGGACATTCGCGTCACGCTGTTGCCGGAAAACGACCTCAGTCCCGTGTTCAGTTCCGCCGCCAATGTGAGCGTCGCGGAGGGGACGTTGACCGACATTCCGCTGGCCGGCACCGATGCCGATCTGGGCCCCGCCTCGAATGTACCGACGTTTGCCATTTCCACGGCGACAGGTGCGGCCAATGAAGATGCCGCCCGCTTCAAGGTCGTCATCGCCTCAGGTGTTCCCACACTGCGATTCATCACCACGCCTGACTTCGAATCGCCTGTCGATGTCGGCGGCGATAACGTCTATCACGTGCAAATCGTCGCCAGCGACAACGGCGTGAACGATACTTTCAGCGATCCTACCGATCCTCAGATTTTCCATACGACGACGCAAAGCATGGCGATTTCGGTTTCGAACTTGAATGACCTCCCGAAATTCAGCAATCCCGTGGGCGCCGCCTCGCCGATTACGCTGACCGTGAGCGAGAACAACGCCTCGGTTATCACACTGGCCGCCACCGATGCGGATCGTCCCGTCCAGGCGCTCACGTTCGCCATCAGCGGCGGGAGCGACGCCGCGAAATTCACGATCAACGCTAACTCGGGTCAGCTCAACTTCGTTTCGCCGCCGGACTTCGAAACGCCTACCGACGCGAATGCCGATGACGTTTACGAAGTGGATGTGCAAGTCAGCGATGGCATCGCCGCCGTCACCCAATCGCTCGCGGTGAGCGTCACCAATGCATCTCAAACCGCGGTCACCGTGGGACTCGATGCCGGTGGCAATATTGCGATTCGCGACGCCATCGCCGGACATAATGCGAGCTTTACGATTTCGGGCGACTCCAGCGCTGTCTTCGTCACCAACAATACGCCCAATCCCGATGAAGTCGTGAGCGTGGCTGGTATTGCCGGAGCCACTCTGAGTCTCGATCGTCGCACCGTTCGCATACCGCTCGCCGCGATCCAGGCGACTGGCCAGCCGGTCCTGCTCGATCTGGGCACGGGCGATGATACCGTGTCGTTTGTGAGCACGGGAACTGCCGCCGGCAACCCTGTTCCTACCGAAGGCTGGTCGCTTGATTTCGGACTCGGCAGCGATCATCTCGCGGTGCAATCGCCTGCCGCGAACGTGTGGCAACTGAGCGGCACGACGTCAGGTGCGTTGTCGTTGGGTGGCGCGACCGGTTCGATTGATTTCCTCGGCTTGGAAAATGCCCAGGGTGGATCCGGCGCCGATGATTTTCTACTCACCAACGCCACTTCCGCCAACGGCTTCCTCAGCCTCGACGGCGGCGGCAGCGTGCTCGATCGCATTGTAGCAACGCGAAATACCTCCACGGTCTACACGTTGGCTGATAATCATTTGGGAATCGATTCAACCGGGAGCAACGTCGATCAAGATTTCTCCCTGACGAACATTGAACGCGCCTACCTGACCGGCTCATCCGCCAACGACACGTTCGACGTGAGCGGATGGAAGCAGCATGGCGACGGCACTGCGGCCAATCGCTTCGGCGGCTTGATCGCGGCCAATGGCGGCACCGATCAACTGATTAAGCAGGCGAATCTCACGAGTGGCAGCGTGTCGGATCTCGAACTTTCAACCTCCGACGGCATGCACCTTACGTTCGCCGGCAATGTCACTCCCACCGTCGAGGACAAGGATGCATCACCTGTAACGCTCGATATTACCGGGCTCACGCGAGCGGCGAAGTTGATCGCCACCGGAAACGCGAGCGACGAAATCGTGCTGAGCGAACCGTTCTTCAACGTAGTGTTCGATGCCACGACGGTCAAGGTGAATCAGTTCAGCTTTTCCGCCGTGGGTTTTAATTCCGCCACGGTGAATGGCTCGGCCAACGATCAATCGGCCTGGTTCAGGAACTTGGGATGGACCGGCACGCAAACGCTGAACGGCGGCGGCGGCAATGACATGGTAATCGTGTCAGCGGATCAGAATTTAACGGTGGCACCTGCGCTGTTGTCTCTCGGGGCCGCGCCCTTCAACGTGCATTTGTCCGAGGTCGAGGCCTTCAAATTCAAGGCGTTCGACACCAAAATTGGCGGCCCCTCAAGCAGCCACGACAATACAGTCACCCTGGCCGATTGGGCCGGAACGGGCATCATCGAAGCCGGCGATGGCAACGATCAACTCGTCGTCGCCAAGACCGACAACGTCGCCCATAATTTCGATCTCAAGCCGACGAACTTCGCCCTCGACGGCAAGAATATTCAGCTGATTAGCGTAGACGATGCCATCCTCACCGGCGGTGCGGGAAGCGACACGTTTAATCTGAGCAATTGGAAAGGACTGGCGACGGTCGACGGCGGTGATTCAGGCGTCAATTCGCTGTCGCTGGCTCGGGATCGCAGTCAGTCCTTCAACGCCGATGGTTCCAGCAGCCAAGGGAAAATCACAATCAAAGCTGGCCTGGCAGGCGAAGTCGACAAGGACATTCTCTACAACAACATCAAGACGTTGTCCGCGAGCGGCGGAGCGGGTCCCAATGTGTTCACGTTGAACGCCGGCTACGATAATGGGCTCACCGCGACCGGCTTCGTACTCAAGCCATTTGGCGGTGCGGATACGCTCAAACTAGCTGGTGGCGTCGGCTCTCAAAGCCTCGGAAATATCGCCGTCACTGGGGGACTCACCGCGCCGCAGGCCGTGATCGGCGCCCGCACCTTGGCGTTCAAAAATGCCACCGGCGTCGACGCGTTCGAGAAATACGACATCACGGGCGACGTCGCCGTGGACACCGCCACCTTCACCAATTTCACCGGCGCCGGTGTGAATATCGATGGCGCTAAATCGTTGACCGTCTCGCAAGATGCCAACTTTACGGTCGAAGCGGCGAAGCTTACCGCCGGGTTAACTCCCTTCACGTTCAGCGGCGCGCAGTTGGGCGCTGGCGGAATCGCGATTACGGCGGGCGTGTCGGATAACACGTTCACCGTCAACGGCTGGACCGGTGCGTTGGCTTTGAATGCCGCGACGGGCACGGATCATTTAGTCTTCGAGTCTGCGGATCCCTCGATCACTTTGCTCGATGACAAGGTGTACGACGGCGTTCGCACGGCGGCGAATGCGATCAAGCTGGCGAATAGTTTCGAATTGGCCGATCTTTACGGAACCGGTTCAGCGTCCGCCGCTGGTCAGGTGTTCGATGTGAGCGGTTGGACGCGCGGAGGCAACATCAAAGCCGATTTGCGAGCCATCAGCCAAGGGGGCATCCGGGACGATGAAGTCAGATTCATGGGAACGAGCCCCGATAAGGACGTCGATTATTTGTACGTCGGCGGAACCCTCCGCTACGGCGTTTCGGATTCCGGCCAAGGTCCCGCGGCTGCCACGGCGAAAACCTGGACACTATCTGGCATCGACCGAGCCACGATCGATCTCTCCGCGGCGGGAAACACGAAAAACTTCATCAACCTCAGCGCATTCGCAGGCACGAGCACCATCAACGGCGGTGCTGGCAACGACGTGATCTGGGGCGGTTACGGCAACGATTCGCTCAGCGGCGGCTTGGGGAGCGATTGGATAGCCGGCGGTAAGGGGAGCGATACCGAGAGCGGCGGAGCGGGCAACGATGTCGTCGTGGGAGACGATGGAGCCGACTCGCTCAACGGCGACACCAATAACGATTTGTTGATCGGCGGCTCGACGGTGTTCGAAAACAATAAGGCTGCTATCGATTTGATCCTCGCGGCCTGGAGCGCCGGAACCGCGGCCACCGCGAAGGCACTGTTGGAAAGCGCGAACGGAGTAGGAACCGTGGCGGGGCAAAAGGTGAACTTACTGGTCAATCATCCCAACTCGAATCCGCAAGTCGTCACGACTGTGTTCGATGACAAGATCCTCGATACCCTGCTCGATTCGCAAGGCACCGATTGGCTCTTCTTCCAAGGGGACTCCGGTACCGGTGACGAAAACGGCTCGAACAATAACACCGTTCTTCCCACAGGCTTTGAACTAGGGACCGATTTGGCATAGCGAAGGGCCGATGCTAAATGCATCTCCCTCGATTGAATGACTTTCGCATAATCTCGTAACGCTGGGCGTTGGCGGCGCCATAGTGCAGAGCGAGTATCTGTTTACATTCTCGATTCGATAATCCGCGATTCGTTTCGAGATTGGCTATAATGAACGCGAGCCTCGCCGCCCATGCGGGGATTTCGGCTCGCCCATTCAATTGCCCACGCCTAACCTAAGAAGGTCTTAATGCCAACGCTTATTGCTTCTACCCGGCGTCGCTTCATTCAAACGACTTCGGCACTCCTGGCATTGCCCTGGATGGAGAGTCTCGCCGTTGCGGGCGAAGCGGCGCCGCCGCGGCGGATGGTGAATGTTTGCACCGGCTTCGGTTTGTATGGTCCGTCGTTCTTTCCGGAGAAAGCGGGCCGCGACTACGAATCGAGCGAGTACCTGAAAATCCTCGACGATCTCCGCGACCAGTTCACCGTGTTCTCCGGCATTTCGCATCCCGAAATTGGAGGCGATCACGCCTCCGAGGCCTGCTTCCTGACCAGCGCGAAGCATCCTACGGCCGGCGGTTTTCGCAACACGGTCTCGCTCGATTACATTGCGGCCAAGCATGTGGGGAACGCCACGCGATTTCCGCTGCTGAGCCTGCGAACGCAAGATGGCGGCGCCGAGTTGACCTACACGGCCAGCGGCGCGAGCGTCCCTTCCCTCGACAAGCCTTCCCAGGTGTTCGCCCGCATGTTTCTGGCCGGAAATCCGCAGGAAGTGCAACAGGAAATGGCCCGGCTCAAACGCGGACAAAGCGTTCTGGATCGCATGGGCGATCGCTTCGCAGCGCTCAACACTAGGCTTAGCAAACTCGATCAACAGCAACTCGCCGATTATACGGAAGCCGTCCGCGACATGGAAAAACAGCTCCACGCCGATGAAGCCTGGGTGATGCGCCCCAAACCCGTGGTCGCGGAACCGGCGCCGAGCGATGCCATCGACCGCGCCGATAGCATCGGGCGGGCTCGTTTAATGTTCAACCTCGCGCGGCTGGCCTTGCAAACGGATTCCACCCGCGTGATTTCCATCTTTATTCGCGGCATGGACCTGAAGCCGCCGATTGCCGGTGTGACCGAGGATCATCACGGCCTCTCGCACCACGGCCGCAATCCCGCCAAGATCGAGCAGTTGCGGATCATCGAGCGAACGGAAATGACCGCCTTCCGCGATTTTCTGCTCGCGCTGAAAAACACCAAGGAAGCCGGCGGAAGTCTGCTGGATCAAACGCAAGTTCTCATCGGCAGCAACCTGGGCGACGCCAGCGGCCACGGCACGAGCAACTTGCCGATTTTGCTGGCTGGTGGCGGTTATCGTCACGGCCAACACATTGCCGGCGACGTCAAAAACAACACGCCGCTGGCCAATCTATTCGTCACCATGCTCCAACGCTTTGGCGTCGGGACCGATCGCTTCGGCTCCAGCACGGGCACCATGAATGGCTTGGCGTAGGGGAGATGGAAAAACCATCAGACCCGCCGCTCGTTCACCATCGAACCGACTCCCATCCATTCGACTGAAAGACACTATGAATTTCCGACGTTGCTTGTTCCTCAGCATGGTGGTTGTCTTGTCGTGGACGAACCTCGGCGCGGCCGACGATGCCGCCGCTGTGTTTCAATCGCGCGTAGCGCCTCTCTTGAACACCTACTGCGCGAAATGCCACGGCGCGGGGAAGCAAACGGCCAAGATCAACTTCGCCGTGCCGCGCAACCTGGAACAACTCGCGGCGGAACGGACGCTCTGGTTCCGCGTTGTCGATCAAATCGAAAGCGGTGAAATGCCGCCGGACAATGAAAAGCAACCGTCCCCGGCCGAGCGCGATGCCATCGTCGCCTGGGTGCGGAATGATTTCACCACCATGCTGATCGCGAAGCAACGGGCCGAAGGTCGCAGCAAACTTCGACGCCTCACTCGCAATGAATATACCAACACGATCTACGATCTATTCGGCGTGCGCCCCACCGTGGGCCTCAATCTGCCCGACGACGGTCGCGTGGAGGGCTACGACAAAGTCAGTGCCGCGCTGCCTCTCTCCGCGAGCGGAGCGGGCGGTTATATCAAAATGTCGGAAGATCTGTTGAACTGGGTGCTCAAGCCGGTCGCCAAACCGACCACCCCGCCGCAAAGCAAGCCGGTGATCCATTCCGTCGCCGTCGAGAGCGAGCAGTCCAAGGGGCATATCCTGGAACTGGCCGATGGCTGGCGAGTTTCGTTCAATTCCGATACCACCTCGTGTCCCAATCGCGGATTCTCCACGAATCGGCCCGGCTTGCATCGGCTGCGGATCACGGCCTATGGCTATCAAACGAATAAGCCCATGGCCTTCGGCGTGTATGCCGGCCACACCTCGGCCTATCCCCAAGTTATTGATTTGCTGGCGGTGTTGGAAGCCCCACCCGGCAAGTCGGCGGTGATCGAAACCGAAGTCTATTTGCGCTCGCGGGATTTGAACGATCGCACGCCGGTTGGTGATGCGTTGCGTGTTATTCCGTTGGGAATCGGCGTGCAAGTCCCGAAGAACACTCAAGCCACCGATTGCAAAGGTCCTGGTCTCGCGTTTCTGGGGATCGATGTCGAAGAACCCGACTTGCCGATCCTGGGCGACCGCTGGCTTACCGCCGATTTTCCCTCCGCCCTGAACGACGAACTTCGCAGCACCCGCCACGATCCCATCCCGCTCTCGAAATCCAAGGCGACGACCCAGCCCGAATTTTTAGCGATCCTGCGAGCCACCTTCCAACGGATCGGCGCGCGGCTCTATCGCCGCGATCTGACCCCGGCCGAACTCGATCAACTCCTGGCCGATGTCGTCCAGCGACTTGAAGCCGGCGCGCCGCTGCAAACGGTCTTCCTCGAAAAGGTCACCGAGATGATGACCTCGCCCGAGTTTCTCTGCGTGATCGAACCGCCGGGCCAACTTTCCGACTTCGCCCTCGCTTCCCGCCTTTCGTATTTCCTCTGGAATTCCACGCCCGATGAAATGCTCTTGGAACTCGCCCGTCAAGGTAAGCTCCGCACTCCCCAGGTGCTCCGCGAGCAAACCGAGCGGTTGCTGAACGATCCCAAGTCCGACCGCTTCATCACCGATTTCGTGAACCAATGGCTGGGCTTGCGGGCCCTCGACGACACCACGCCCGACCGCAACCTCTATCCCGAGTACGACGACTATCTCAAGATTTCCAGCGCTCGGGAAACGGCCGGTTTTTTCCGCACCATGCTTGCGGAAAATATCAGCGTGCGGAATTTCGTCGCCTCGCCCTGGGTGTACATCAACGACCGCCTGGCTCAGCACTATGGCCTGCCCGAGGTGGCGGGAACCCATCTTCGCAAGGTGAATTTACCTCCGGATTCTCCCTACGGCGGTTTATGGACTCAGGCCGCCGTCATGAAAGTGACCGCGAACGGCACGAACACCTCGCCCGTGAAACGCGGCGTTTGGGTCTCGGAGCGGTTGCTGGGCATTCGCATTCCGCCGCCGCCGCCCAACATCAGTCCTGTCGAACCCGATGTGCGGGGAGCTAAAACGCTCCGCGAGCAACTCGCCCTGCATCGCGGCGCCGGTTCCTGCGCCAGTTGCCATGCCCGCTTTGATCCCTACGGCTTTGCGCTCGAAAGTTTCGACGTCGCCGGCGGCTTTCGCCAGAGCTATCGGGAAGTCGATCCCGAAGTCGTTGCCTTGCCTGGCCATCAACGGCAAGGCCGCGTCACTTGGCGCAATGGCTTGCCCGTCGATTGCAGCGGCGAAACGCCTACCGGCGAAAAGTTTGCCGATGTTCGAGAATTGCGCCGCATCCTCAATAACAATCCCGAGCAACTCGCCCGCGGCGTCACGCGGCATCTCCTCACCTACGCCACTGGCACTCCCGCCAGCGATCTCGATCAACCCGCCCTCGACCGCATGGTGAAAAACGCCGGCCCCGAATTTGGCCTCCGTTCGCTCCTCCACGCCCTCGTGCAAAGCGAACTCTTCGGCTCAAAATAAACGCGGGCTCATCGAGAGGAAGCCCACGGACACAGCCTAGCGAATCAGTCGTCCCCTTGCGGTACAATAGCTTGAAACGGCTATCCCCAAGGATCGACTCGAAAGGCTTGCCATGCCCGCATCTCGCTGTTTACCGGTTGTACTATTACTACTCGGCGCGTGCTGGCTAAACGTTCTCGCCGCAGCCGAGATCGGCTATCGTCCAAGCGTCGCCGTTTCCGACGAGACGCGTCTGGACTGGGTGTTTTGCGTGGCGAATCAAAGTCCGCCGCAGCCCCCCGCCGGTTGGCTCGCGGGCTATCGCTCCACCGAGCAGAAGTACGAATGTTTCGTTCCGGCCAAGTACGTTCCCACCAAGGCCTGGCCCTGCGTGCTGTTCATTTCGCCCAGCGAACAACCCGCCGGCTTCGCTTCGTGGAAGGCTCTGTGCGAGCGGGAAGGCATTCTCTTCGCCAGTCCGTTTGGAGCCGGCAACAACTGCGAGACCAAGCAACGGGTGCGTATTATTCTCGATGTGCTCGACGACCTGCGCCGCCACTATAATCTCGATCCCGATCGCACGTACATTGGCGGATTTTCAGGGGGCGGCCGCATCGCCTGCTCGATTGGGTTTTCGCTGCCGGAATTTTTTGGAGGCGTGATGCCCGTGTGCGCGGCCGGCGACTTGCGCGAGGAATCGTGGTTGCGGCAACGGGTGCAGGATCGTCTGAGCGTGGCGTTCATTACCGGCGAGAACGATTTCAACCGCGGCGAGGTCGAACGTTTTCGCGGACCCATGCTGGCCGATGTCGGCGTGCGGACGAAAGTGTGGGTGCCCCGCGGCGTCGGTCATGCGTTGCCCGATTCCGCGACGTTGCTCGAGGCCTATCAATGGCTGGATGCGGAGGCTCCGAGTCGTCGCAAGAAGGCTCGCCTGTCTCCCGCCAGCCGGGCCGGCGGCGCGATTCCGCCGACGCGGGAAACGCAGGCGACCCAACTCGCCGCCGAGGCCCGCGAGCGTTTGACCAAGCCGGCCCAAAAATATTCCGGCCTGATGCAACTCAAGGGCATTCTCGACCGCTGGCCCGATTTGCCCGAAGCCGAGGCCGCGAAGAAAACGCTGCTGGAAGCCGAACAATCCAGCGATCTCGCCTGGCAAGCCGACGACGTGGCCGAGCAACGCAAGTTCCTCATCGCACGAGCACGACGCCTTTCCGACTACGCCCTCGGCCCCTTGCCGCCGCAATACGCGGGACAGAAAAAGGACATGATCGCCGCCGCCGTGAACCTGTGGAACCAGGTGATCGAAGACGGCCAGGATCAACCCGCCGTAGCCGACGCCAGGAAGTATCTCGCTCAATTACAGGCGGCCAATGGCAAGTGATTGCCCTGCCATTGCGTTGCCGAAACTTAGCCCGCGTCTCTAGATCTCCACTTTCAAATTCGTTTCGTTGCTGCCAAACGCGTCGGTCGATTCAGTCGCGGAGTGGACGAAGAACCAATCTTCGCCAGGACCGCCGAAGAGTTTGTCGATGGCGCCGTCGTCGAACACCGTGGCATTCGGCGCTTTAGTGGTAAGTTTGTAACCGCCAGTGGTCGTGCCGTCGGTACCAATCGTGGCGACGCGAGCGGCGAAGCTTGCAGTCGGCTTGGCCCATTCCGTCATGATCGCGGCGATGGCGGCTTGGTTGACATCGTACGTCGTGCGACCGCCGATGACGATATCGTCATCGCCAGCCGAGGAAGCCGAAACTCCATCGAGCGTATTGAGTCGATCCGATCCGACGCCGCCGACCAGCACATCGCGGCCGATGCCACCGACAAGCGTATCGTTCCCGATGCCGCCGCTGAGCCAATCGTCGCCGACGTTGCCATCGAGCGTGTCGTTGCCCGTCCCGCCAAGTAGGATGTCGTTGCCCGCGCCGCCATCGACCGACAGCGTGCCGGAGAACGCGGTCGCGTTGACCACATCGTTCCCCGTGCCCGCCGTGAGGCTGGCGCTATCGATGCCCGAGAGGGTCCAAGTCTTGGTGCCAGCGACCAGGCTGCTATTGGACAGCGTCATACTGCCAGGATGCGAGTAGATCAGCTTGTCGAGCTTGGAAGTGGTATTCGCATTCAGCACGCCGCTGGCAGTCCAGCCGCTGAGATCGAATGTTTGACCGGTCGTGGCGCTGCCAATAAGTTGGGCCGATTCCAGATTACTGAGCGTGAACGTAGGCCGGCTCGTTTGCACCAAGATGGCACTCGTCAGCGTGACATTCGCCGCCGCAGTCGTAACGACGAGCGTATCTTTATTGCCTGCCGAATCGACGCCGCCATCGATCGCGAGGTTGCCGGTCCAACCATTCACGTTGAACGTATTCGAACCCGCTCCGCCAGTCAGTTGCAAACCGCTGCCAACACCTGTCCCCATGTTCTTGAGCGTGAAGACACTGGTGCCAATCGTGGCGGTGGTGGCTGTGACGGTCATGTTGGCATCGCGGCTGAAGGTGATGTGCTTGGCGCCATCGAGCGTGCCTTTGCCGGTGTAATCGGTGAAGGTATAGCTGTTACTCGCCGTCGTTTTGAAGTCGACGATTTCCGGCGCCACGATGCTGCTGTAATCGAGCGTGCGGGTGCCGACTGTGAACTTGGTTGCCGAGACATTGATATCGATATTCAGACTCGTCTTAAGAGTATCGATGCCGTTGCCACCTTTGAGCACGAATCCGGTGCTGCCAGGCAACAGGCCCGCATCATAATTCGCATCGAGCGTGAGCGTGTTGTAACCGTCGCCGGCCGTGGCGGAGAGTTGCTTGATGCCCGAGTAACCGATTACGTGATCGAGTTCCGTGCTGCCAGCTTGCTTCTTCAGCGTCACCGATCCGGAATCGAAGACTTGATCGCGGTCGCGGGTAATCGCCAGCAAATCGACGCCGGCACCACCGCCTCCAGCGACGGTCGCATCGCCCTTCCAGTTGCTGAAGTTGAACGTGTCGCTACCCGTACCGCCGGTGAAGATCGCGTTGTCGACGCTGATAAGCTGGATGTTTTTGCCATCGAGCGCGAAGTTGGTCGGCTTGATGTCGAAACTATGCGCAACGGCATCGGATTTCGTTACCACGAGTTTATCGTTGCCATCGCCCGCCTCGATGATGCCGGTGCCGGTCCAGTCGTTCAGCGTGACCGTGTTGTCGCCGCTCACGATGGTCGCCGCAGTCGGGTCGAAACCTTTGTACTTGAACGCATCGACACCGGTCAGATGCACGTTGAACGGCGCAGTTCCGAGTGACAGCAGCGTTGGCGACACGGCGAGATTTTGATTCGATGACACGATTACCATATCGTTGCCGCCAGCGCCGTTGAAGGTCTGCGTGCCGGTCCAGTTGAGGTTCCTGAACCAGGCCGATTGATCGTTGCCACCGCCGTTGATCGTGGCGGTGTTGAAGCCGGTAAGGTTCGTAGTGAACTGATTCACCTTGATCGAGGTGTTGTCGAGCACGACGTTGAAGAACGGACTATCGACGACAACCGCATCGGCCGCGTTGCCTTTGGCGATCAGTTTGCCGGGCCGCGTGAGACCGGTGATGTTCATGGTGACGGCCGAAGCGTCTTTGTCTTCGACGATCGGCACCAGGTTGCCGACGAGTGATAGATGCATGCCGTCGGAGGTCGCCAGCGCGCCATCGGAAACGCTGGCGCTCGTGAGATTCGCCCGCTTCTCGATCGTGTCCGTGCCGCCGCTGCCGACAAGCGCACCACCATAGCTGTTGGCCGAAGTGTTGTCGCCTTTCTGAGTCCAACCATTCACGTTGAACGAGTCGTTGCCCGCTGAGCCCGTGAGGTTCGCGCGAGTGATGTTGGCCAGCGCGAACGTCTGAGCCAATTGACCCGCTGGAGTCGAGGCATTGGGCGTGAAAGACACCTTGTCGTCGGCCAAAACATACGCGCCGCCACGAGTCATTTCAATTGTATCTGGAAGCGCCGTCGAACCACCGCCATCGATCGAGGCGATGCTGTTCACGCCGACGTAAGCCAGCCTGAACAAGTCTTGGCGCGGACCGCCAATGGCGTTCTCCAAGCCTTGGAACGTGAACGTTCCAAGTGCGGGACCGAGTGTCACGGTTCCGACTTGCGCACCTGTCGTTTTCCAGGTATTCGTCGTGGTGTTATGCGTCAAAGCGAGTGTATCCGTGCCGCTGCCGAGATCGACAACGAGCCCGGTGTTCGGAATCGGCGAGACGCCGCCCGTCGTGTCGATGTTCACCGTGTCGTTGCCCAGGCCGGCGCTGATGAGCAGCGAGACCGGTCCGCTCGCGGTGACGACGAACGTGGAATCGGGGATCATCGCCGAGTTGCTGTTGGTGGGACTGACCTTCGCGCCGGGGATGGCCGAGACATCGATCTTCGAATCCGGATCGCCGTTGGCATCGGTGATGATAAAGAAGCCATTGGCATGCGACAGCGTGTAGCTGTTGTCTTTGGAGACGGTGTCCTTAATTTCGACATCGCCTGCCGCGTTGAAGGTGACGCTCGACGTGACGAACGAAGCATCGGTCACGTTGACCGTGATCGTTTGTTCGTCGAAGCCCGTGGGACTGCCGGTGTCGGAGACCTTCACTTTCACTTCGTACGTGTTCTTTGGCGTGCCGCCGGGACCGTTGGTGTTCTCGAAGTTGGGCAACGCGGCCTTGGTGAAAGCGAGGACACCGGAATTGTTGTTGATCGTGAACTTCGTCGAGTCCGCGCCGCCGGAAATGCTGTACGTTAGCGGCCCCACTTCTTGATCGGTCGCTTTGACGGTGGTGACCGTGACACCTGCCCCGCCGACGCTTTCGGGAACGCTCACGGTCGCCGTGTCGCCGCCTTTGTCGCTGACGATGATCGGGGCATCGTTGATGTTCACAACCTCGATCGTGAAAGCTTGGGTGCGCGAGTTGGCGGGCAGCCCATCGCTCATATTGAGAATCAGATCGTACTTGCGGTCGTGGCCAGCGTCGGTCGGGTTCTCGTAATCGGGCTTCACCTTGAAGCGAATCGCGCCGCTGCTGGAGTCGATGGTGAAGAGGTCGGCGTCAGTGCCACTCAGGCTGTACGACAGCGTGTCCGCGGTGCCAAACGTGCTCGGCGGGGTGACGAGTTTCTTGTCGGCATCGGTTGCCTGCGCAGTGGCGACAATCGTCGAGGCGACTTGTTCCTCGTTGTACTTCACCGTGAAAGCTGCGGCGGAGGGAGTCGTCAGCGAATTCTGCACCACCACCGGTGGATTGTCGTTGACGGCCACCAGCGACACGTGGAACGTGCGGTCGGTGAGGCCCGTAAATCCGTCGTTAGCCTCGACGGTCACATCGTAGATATTGTCGCCGTTGGCATCGGCCGGAATATCAAAATCCGCACCGGTTGCGGCGGTAAAGCTTAAGACGCCGGTCGACGCGTTGATGGAAAACTTCGTGCTATCGGCGCCGCCGACGATGCTAAACGTGGGCACTTGATTCGTGAACGGGAAGGGCGGTTTCTTATCGGCATCGGTCGCGACAATGGTCGCAATGACCTGAGTTTGCTCGTTGATCGAGAGGTTGATTGCCGTAGTAAAGACCGGGTTGTTGTCGTTGGTCGGCGTCACGGTGACGCTGAAGTGATTTAACGTGGTGCCGCCGACGCCATCGGAAACTTCGACGTCGAGCAGGTACACATTGTTGCCGCCGTTGTCTTGCGGCGCGTCGTAATCCGCGCCGCCTTTTTGCACGAACTTGAGTTCGCCTGTCACCGGATCGATGGTAAACTTGGCCGCGTCGGCGTTGGTAGCCGCGGCGCTGTCGGTCGAGATGTTGAACCGCAGTTCGGCCGGTGTGTTGTCTTCATCGGTCGCCGCGAAGGTGATCGGCAAAGCAACGTTCTCAGCCACATTAATGTTCGTGACCGTGGGCGTGATGGTTGGCGTAGTGAACGTCGGATTGTCGTTCACGTTCGTGACGCTGATCGATAGCAGTTGCGTGTCGAACAAACCCGTCGAGTCGGTGGCACGAATGAAGATGGAATACAAGTTGTTCGCGCCGGTTCCGCCAGGCGCTTCGAAATTGGGCGGGGCGATGAACGTCAGCAAGCCGGTATTCGCATCGATGGTGAATAAGCTATCGTCGGTGCCGCTGGTGGGCACAATGCTGTAGTGAACCACATCGCCTGGGCCAAAGTGCGATGCAAAATCGCCGTCGTCGGCGAACACCGTCATGACCGTCGTTTGATTCTCAGGGACATCGACCGTGCCGACGCCTTGACCCACTCCGCTGCTATCGCCGCCGGATTTAATGATCGGTTGATCGGGTGTATTGGGAATCGTGATCGTCACCGTGGCGTTGGTCGGGCTGTCGGTTCCCGTGCCATCGGTCGCTTTATAAACAAACGTATCGGTCCCTTGATAATCGGGGTCAGGCGTGTAGGTGAAGCTGCCATCAGATGCGATCGCACTCAGTTTGCCATGCGCTGGCGGAGTGGTGACCGTGAAGAAGACACCAGGATAGGTGAAGTCATTCGCGTTGACGCCATCGGTTGCGGTCGTCGTCAGCACGCTGTCTTCGGGAATGGTGTAGGCGTCATCGGTCACACCGGGTATGCGTCCGAAGTAGGTGAGTTCCACATCGTTCCCATCGCCACCGGCATAGTTGATCGTGAAGCGGAAGCCTTGCGGCGAATCGAAGAAGCCATCGTTCTTGGTATCGATAAACGTCCCCGTCACCGGATCGCTCGTCCCATCGTTGTCGATAATGATAAACTTGGTGACACCTGCCACAGGAATCAGCGAAGTAAACGCCGGGATTGGCGGGAGCGTTTTCAGATTCAAATTGCCATCGATGTGCACGCTGCCCGTGACTTTGATCTGATCGAAGTCGGTGCCCGCCGTCGCAAAGGGCGTCTGAAATTCCCACAGATAATTGCTGGTGCTATCGAGCGACAAGTTATGCGTGTTAAGCGTGCCAGGTGAATTGCCCGGCGAGAGCGTGCCACCGGTCGACGTCACCACATTCACCGTGGCGTTGCCGCCGAGCGTGCCGCCGTTGACAAGCACATTCGGCGAAGCGAGCGAGCCATTGACGATCAACTTGCCGGCGGAAATCGTGGTGTCGCCGGTGTAGGTTTGAGCACCTGTCAAAATTTGCGTTCCCGTGCCGGACTTCACCAGGGCGATCGTGCCGCTGCCGTTCTGAATGACGCCGGAATAATTGGGCGAGGAAGTATTATCGCTGCCGATGGTGAGCGTGATATTTCCGGCGGCCGAGGACGTGATCACGCCCGACCCAGCCAGAGAACCGAGCGTTTCGTTCTTGCCATTCAGGTTCAGCGTGCCCGTGCCGCCAATCGTAATCCGGGCGGTGTCGGGAAGAATATTGGTGTTATTCGTGACCGCAGACTGCCATTTGGTCGTGAGGTAGTTTTCGATGAGTTGGCGGTTGGCGGCGCTGAGGACGGAGGGATAGAGAATGACTTCCGCGATATCACCGGTGAGGCCCCAAGTGAACGCGCCGCCGAGATTGGCGGCACCGAGTCGAACCAGATTGTTGGAGTAGTTGCTTAGCTGAGAGGCATTGGAACTAACCGCACTGCCAGTGCCGTTTAAGAATTGTTGCAGCGAACTGCCGCTGGCGGTCTCATCGACAACCGATGACACGACGGCAACGGTCCCTTGTGTATACGCCTGGGTAGCCGAAATTTCGGTCGAAAACGAACCTACCCAGTTTTCCGAGGCAATGCTCGTGCTGCCGCTGGTAAGTCCACCGGAATAGCGAATGCCGGTGTGGAAGCCAGGAGTGGAAATAATAGTTTGATGATTATTATTCAAAGCGCCGTCATCGGCGCCGCCGTTGTTGGTGCGCGAGACAACGAAATACGTGTGAGGGCCGTTGATCATCGCGGCCAGCGCGGCGTTGTTAACATCGAGGTAGTCGATCGAACCGGCGCGATCGAAGTGCACGACATCTTTCCCACCGATGCCGCCGGCCAGGACCGTGGGACGATTACCAGCGGCACCCTGAGTGGCGTTAATGGTCGCGTTACTCTTATTGCCCCAGGTGGCCACGGCGGTGCCGTTCGCGGGATTATTGGCGATGCCGTCCGCGTTCAGGTCGGTGCCGTCGAGCCATAGGAGGCTGCCGGCCAAGGGAGCGGGTGTGTTATCGAGCGTAATCGTGCCGGATGTAATCGTGAAACTGCCGCCGAATGTGTTCGTTCCACCGAGCGTCCAAACACCGGACCCCGATTTTTCCACGTTGCCGTTGCCCGAGATGACTCCGCGATAGGTAGTGGAACCGTTGTTATTGCCGGTGGTGAAAGTAACTCCCGCCGTCAGCGCAGTGTCGCCGAATCCCGCGAGCGAGCCGATGGTTTCACTGGCCAGGATTTGGAGATTCGCGCCGACTTGGAACAGGTTCACAGCGCTGGAATCGGGCACTGCAGCGCCGCCATTGACGGCGAGCGTGCCGAGGCTCACTAACGTGGAACCGTTATAGGTGTTCGTACCTGACAGGGTCAGCGCGCCCGAACCGACTTTAGCAAGGGACAAGGTTCCTGCAGAATTCGTGATGACGCCGCTGAACGCGCTGGTTTGGTCGTTGTTGCCAATGCTGAAGGTGGGCGTGCCCGCGGCGGTGCTTGTGATGGTGCCCGCGCCCGATAAGCCATTGACCGTGTCGCTAAATCCATTCAGATCGAGCGTGTCCAACACAATCAGATTCCCCTTGCCAGCGCCGTCGGGAAGCACGTCGGCCGCGCCGAGTTTCAAAGTGCCGAGGGAGATCGTGGTGTTGCCGCCGTGCAAGTTGGCACCGGAGAGAATCAGGGTTCCGAGTCCATCTTTCACCAAGGCGCCGGTCGTGGCCGCGGAGCCTCCGGAAACGGTCAGGGCGGTGGTCGCGGAGAGGATGTCGAAGGTGCCCGTCTTACCGGCATTGATCGTGAAATTGCGATCGGTGCTGGCGGTGACGCCGGTGTATTGCAGCGTGCCGCCGTCGAATACCAAATTCGCGGCCGCATTCGTGGCTTTTCCGAGGTTGCCCGCTACGCCTCCATTGCCGAGCGTGGCGATTTTCAAGACGCCGCTGGAAATCGTGGTGGATCCGGTGTAGGTATTCGTGCCGGAAAGCGTTTGCGTTCCCGTGCCAACTTTGATCACGTTAAGGGTGCCGGTGCCGTTTTGAATGACGCCGGAGAAATCGGCGTCGGTCGTGTTGTCGCCGCCGACGGAAAGTTTTCCAATTCCAGTGAGGCCGTTCGTCACCACGCCTGAACCAGTGAGCGAACCGATCGTTTCATTCCGACTGTTGAGGTTGAATGTCCCCGTGCCGGTCACAATCACGCGAGCCGTGTCGGGAAGAATATTCGAGACGACCCATTTTCCCGAAAGGTAGGCCTCCACTGCCTGGCGATTCGCGGCGCTCAGTGCAGATGGATAGAGCAAAACTTCCGCAATGTCGCCCGTAAGCGCCCAAGTAAAGTTTCCTCCCGTGCTCGCAGCACCCAGGCGAATAAGATTGTTCGTGTAATCGTTAAGCTGGAAGGTGCTGGAAGCCACGCTGCTTCCCACGCCGTTCAAGAACTGCTGGAGCGTAGTTCCTCCGCCAGTTTCATTGACAACCGTAGAGATCACGGACACGGAGCCTTGCGTATAGTTCTGTGTCGCGCCTATGCCCGACAAAACGCCATTCACATAGTTATTCGAACTAATCGAGGTGCTGCCGGACGTTACTCCGCCCAAGTAGCGCACATACGAATGGAAGCCAGGCGTGCCCACGAGCGCTTGGGAATCATTGAACGCGGCACCGTCGTCGGCGCCACCATTGTTGGTGCGGGACACGACGAAGTAAGTATGCGGACCGTTGATCATCGCGGCCAGGGCGGCGTTGTTGAGATCGAGATAATCGATGGCACCCGCGCGATCGAAATGGAGCACGTCGCGGCCGTTGATGCCGTTGGTGAGGACGGCGGGTTGGTTGGACGCGTTGCCTTGAACGGCGTTGATCGAACCGCTCTTGTTGGTCCACGTGCCCACACCCGTGCCATTGATGGGATTGTTGGCAATGCCGTCGCCGTTCAGATCGGTCGCGTCGAGCCAAACGAGGCTTCCAGGTAAGGGAGCGGGATTATTGTCGAGGGAAACGGTGCCCGCGGTAACGGTTAACGTTCCGAGGAACGTATTGCTGCCGCCGAGTAACCAATCGCCAGTGCCGATCTTATTGATGCTGGCGTTACCAGAAATCGCGCCATCGTAAGTGGCGGTCGTATTATCGCTGCCCGTCGTCATAATGATGCCCGACGCGAGCGCGGTGTTGCCCAGGCCAGCCAGCGAGCCGAGCGTTTCGCTGGCATTGAGTTGTAATGCTCCCAGGATGCCGACGGATACGGCGCTGGCATCGGGCAGCGCGACGCCACCATCGGCGATCAGCGTTCCGGCGGCAACCGTGGTGGGGCCGCTATAGGCATTGGCGCCATTGATCGTCAAGGCGCCGGTGCCGGTTTTGGTGAGTGCGAGGGAACCCGTGGAATTCTTGAGGATGCCGGTGAACGTACTCGTTTGGTTATTCGCACCGACCGACAAGGTGTAAGGCCCGCCTGCGAACGAGTTGTCGACGATTCCCGCGCCGGACAAGCCGTCGATAGTATCGTTGTGCCCGGCGAGATCGAGAGTGCCTGTAATCGAGACATTTCCCTTTCCCGTGCCGTCGGGGATGACGTTGTCGGCTCCCAATTGCAGCTTGCCGGCGGCGATCGTGGTGTCGCCGTTGTAGGTATTCGCGCCGGACAGCACCAACGTGCCGCTTCCTTGTTTCGTGACGGCGCCGGTGCCGGAAATAATGCCGGCATACGAGGCGAGGTTGGAACGGTCGAAAACGAGAGAGGAATTATCGGTGATGTCTCCCGCCAACGAACCCGTCGTGCCGCCATTGCCCACGCTCAGCGTACCCGAGATGATGGTCGTTCCACCGGTAAACGTATTCGCGCCGGAGAGGGTTTGTTTTCCCGTGCCGAGTTTTACGAGCGAAACCGTCCCGCTGCCATTTTGAATCACGCCGGAGAAATCGGCGTCGGACGTGTTGTCCGTGCCTACGTTGAGCGTGGCCGATCCGGTGACGTTGGTGGTTACCGTACCGCTGCCGGCTAACGAACCAATGGATTCGGTTTTGCTATTGAGGTTGAGCGTGCCCGCACCTGCCACGATCACGCGACTGGCATCGGGAAGAATGTTGCCGGTTTGCCATTTGCCGGTGAGATACGCTTCCACCGCCTGGCGATTTGCGGCGCTAAGTGCGGAAGGATACAGGAGAATTTCGCCAATATCGCCGGTGAGGGCCCAGGTGAAGTTGCCAGAAGTGAAGGCGGTGCCGATGCGAATGAGATTATTCGAATAGTCGGCGAGTTGACCAGCATTGGAGCTAACCGTGCTGCCGACGCCATTGACAAATTGTTGCAACGTGCTGCCAGTGCCTCCCTCGGTGACAACCATGGAAGCTACTGCCACGCTGCCTTGGGTGTACGCCTGAGTAGCGTTGATGCCTATGCCAGAGCCAAATGGAGTGATGTAACTGCTCGAACTGATCCCGGTGCTGCCGCTGGTGAGGCCGCCTGTGAAGTAAATATAGGAGTGGAAACCGATGGTGCCGACGAGCGCTTGATTGTTATTGAACGCAGCGCCATCGTCGGTGCCGCCATTGTTGGTGCGCGCGACGACGAAAAACGTATGCGGCCCGTTCATCAGCGTGCTCATTGCGGCATTGCTGAGATCAAGATATTTCACCCCTGTAGAGCGATCGAAGTGAACGACGTCTCTTCCATTGATCGCCGCGGTTAACACCGTGGGCTGGTTCCCAGCGGTGCCTTGCGTCGCGTTGACGGCCCCATTTTTATTGGTCCAAGTGCCCACAGCCGTGCCGGTGGCGGGATTGTTGGCAATGCCATCGCCGTTTACATCGGTCGCATCGAGCCAGACTGCACTTCCCGCGACAGGCGGCGCAGTGAGGTTTTCCAGCGTCACGGTGCCGGTGGTGATCGTGAAACTTCCCGTATACAGGTTCGCGCCACCGAGAGTCCATTCGGCAGAACCAATTTTTTCCAAGTTGCCATCGCCGGAAATACTGCCGCGATACGTGACGGCGGTATTGTCGTTGCCGGTTTTTAAGGTAATCCCGGTAGCCAATGTCGTATTCGAAACGCCTGCCAGGGAGCCAATCGTTTCCGTGGCGTTCACTTGCAGCAGGCCGCTGCTTGCCACCGGCAAGTTCACGGCGCTGGAATCGGGCACGGCGAACCCGCCGTTGGCCGCCAGGGTGCCGGCATTAATCGTCGTGGCGCCGGTGTAGACGTTATTGCCGCTGAGTGTGACAGTGCCGGAGGTGGTTTTCGTTAAACCGACCACGCCGCCTAGATTGGCGCTGATCGTTCCACTTTGCACATCGAAGGTGGTGGCGCTGGAAAGAACACCTGAGGTGCCGACGATGCTGCCGGTCACCAGTTGCACGCCTCCCGCGGTCGTGTTGAAGGTGGCGACATCGAGCGCGGCGGCGGCTCCATTCACGGAGACGCTGGTGGTGTTGGGAATCGCATTGTTGCCTCCCAACGCCAGCGTGCCACTGGACACCAACGTGGCCCCGGTGTAGGTGCTGCTGGGACCGGAGACCGTTTGCGTGCCGGTTCCGGTCTTCGTCACGGAGACAGTGCCGCTGCCATTTTGAATGACGCCGGAGAAATTCGCGTCGGCCGTGTTATCGGCGCCTAGGGTGAGGGTGCTGGCGCCTGACATGGCCGACGTCACCGTGCCGGCTCCCGCCAAGGAGCCAATCGTTTCGCTTCTGCCGTTGAGATTGAGCGTGCCAGAGCCACCGACGATCACACGCCCCGCATCGGGCAGAACGCCATTGGGTTTCCATTTTTCGGAAAGGTACGCTTCGACCGCCTGACGGTTCACGGCGTTCAGCGCGGAAGGATAAAGGAGAATTTCGCCAATATCGCCGGTGAGGGCCCAAGTGAAGTTGCCAGAAGTGAAAGCGGTGCCGATACGAATGAGATTGTTCGTGTAATCGGCGAGTTGACCGGCGTTGGAGCTAACCGCGCTGCCGACGCCATTGACAAATTGTTGTAACGTGCTGCCGGTGCCTCCTTCGGTGACAACCATGGAAGCTACTGCCACGCTGCCTTGCGTGTATGCCTGCGAAGCATTTACGCCTATGCCAGAGCCAAATGGAGTGATGTAACTGCTCGAACTGATCCCGGTGCTGCCGCTGGTGACGCCGCCGGTGAAGTACATATAGGAGTGAAAACCTGTCGTGCCGACGAGGGCCTGATTGTTGTTGAACGCGGCGCCGTCGTCGGCGCCGCCATTGTTGGTGCGGGCGACGACGAAAAACGTGTGCGGCCCGTTCATCAGCGTGCTCATCGCGGCATTGCTGAGATCAAGATATTTCACCCCTGTCGAACGGTCGAAGTGAATGACGTCTTTCCCGTTGATGCCGCCGGTTAACACGGTGGGCGCTGCTCCGGCCACCGCGTTGACTGCGCCGCTCCGATTGGTCCAGGTGCTCACGGCCGTACCGCTGGCGGGATTGTTGGCGATGCCGTCGCCGTTGATGTCGGCGCCATCGAGCCACACGGCGCTTCCTGCGACGGGCGGTGCCGTGAGATTTTCGAGCGAAACTTTGCCGGCGGTGATCGTCAGGTTGCCGGCGTAGGTGTTCGCGCCTCCGAGCGTCCAATCGCCAGTACCGAGTTTTTCCACATTGGCGCTGCCGGCGATAACGCCGCGGTAGGTCGTGGAAGTGTTATCGTTTCCAGCCTTCAACGTAATGCCATTGGCCAGCGAAGTATCGGCAATGCCGGTGAGGGAGCCGATGGTTTCGGTCGCGTTGATTTGAAATACCGTTCCCGGCGTCGGCAGGTTCACGGCGCTGGAGTCGGGGATGGCGAAGCCGCCATTGGCCGTGAGATTGCCGAGGGTCAGGGTCGTCGCGCCCGTGTAGGTGTTGTTGCCGCTGAGAATGATCGTGCCGGAAGTTGTTTTCGCCAACCCCACAGCGCCACCGAGATTCGCGCTGATCGACCCACTCTGCACGTCGAAGGTCGATGTGCTGCTGAGAACGCCGGTGGTGCCGATGATCGAACCCGTTACCAACTGCACGCCCGCCACGGTGTCGTTGAAGGTGGCGACATTGAGCGCCGCCGTAGCGCCGTTGACCGAAACGTTGGTAGTGCTGGGAAGCGCATTGTTCCCGCCTAACGCCAATGTGCCGTTGGAGACTAACGTGGAACCGCTATAGGTGCTCGGTCCGGAAACCGTTTGCGTACCTGTGCCGATCTTCGTCACGGAGACCGTGCCGCTGCCGTTTTGAATGCTGCCGGTGAAATTGGCGTCGGCCGTGTTATCGTTGCCTACGTTGAGCGTGACGGCGCCTGCCAGCCCCGTGGTGACCGTGCCGGCACCGGCCAACGAGCCAATCGTGGTGTTCTTGCCATTGAGATTCAGCGTGCCGGAGCCGCCGACAATCACGCGCCCCGTCGTGGGAATAATGCTGTTTTGCTGCCATTTTTCATACAGATACGCTTCCACCGCTTGGCGATTGGCCGTGCTGAGTGCGGAAGGATAGAGAATAATTTCCGCAATGTCGCCGGTGAGGGCCCAGGTAAAGTTGCCGGAGGTATTGGCAGCGCCAATTCGAATGAGATTGTTCGTGTAATCGGCAAGTTGACCGGCATTGGAACTTATGGCGCTGCCGACGCCATTGAGAAACTGCTGCAGCGTACTTCCCGTGCCGCCTTCGGTAACCACCGCAGAAACTAACGCCACGCTGCCTTGGGTATATGCCTGGGTAGCGCCGATGGCTACTTGGCCTCCGAAGGAGATGTAGTCGCTCGTATTAATGGACGTGCTGCCGTTGGTCGCTCCGCCTAGGAATCGGGTGAACGAGTGGTTACCCGGCGCGCCGACAAGTGCTTGGGAATCGTTGAAGGTTGCGCCGTCGTCGGCGCCGCCATTGTTGGTGCGCGCGACGACGAAAAAGGTATGCGGCCCGTTCATCAACGCGCTCATGGTGGCGCTGCTGAGATCGAGATACTTGGCATTCGTGGTGCGGTCGAAATGGATGACGTCTTTCCCATTGATTCCCGCGGTCAATACCGTGGGTTGGTTTGCACCTGAGCCTTGGGTTGCATTAACGGAACCACTCTTCGTCGTCCAGGTGCCCACCGCCGTGCCGCTGGCGGGATTGTTGGCGATGCCGTCGCCGTTGACATCGGAGCCATCGAGCCAAACCGAACTACCTGCGAAGGGCGACGTTATATTTTCCAGAGACACCTTGCCGGCCGTGATCGTTAAGTTGCCGGTATAGGTGTTGCTGCCACCCAGGGTCCAATCGCCAGTGCCCGATTTTTCCACATTCGCGCTGCCGGAAATGATGCCGCGATAAGTGGTGGAAGTATTGTCGTTGCCGGCCGTAAGCGTAATGCCATTCGCAAGCGAGGTGCCCGCGACACCTGTGAGGGAGCCGATGGTTTCGCTCGCATTGATTTGAAACGCCGTACCCAGCGTCGGCAGGCTCACAGCGCTGACATCGGGAATCGCGAAGCCGCCGTTGGCCGTGATTCCGCCGAGATTGAGAATGGTTCCGCCCGTGTAGGTGTTGTTGCCGCTGAGGATGACCGTTCCCGACATCGTTTTCGTCAAGCCAACCGCGCCGGCCAGGTTCGCACTGATGGTTCCGCTTTGCACATCGAACGCCGAGGCGCTGGTGAGCACCCCGCTGGTGCCATTGATCGAACCGGTTACCAATTGCACGCCGGCCACGGTGTCGTTAAAGGTCTTGATGTCGAGCGTGGCCGCCGCGCCGTTCACGGAAACGCTTGAAGTCGCCGGCAACGCGTTATTCGCGCCCAGGGCGAGCGTGCCATTGGAAACGAGCGTTTGTCCGCTGTAGGTGTTGGGTCCAGATACCGTTTGCGTGCCCGTGCCGATTTTCGTGAGTCCTACGGTGCCGGTGCCGTTTTGAATCACGCCGGAGAAATTCGCATCGTTGGTATTGTCGCCGCCGACAGTGAGCACGCTTGATCCGGACAGAGCCGAGGTCACCGTGCCGCTGCCGGTCAAGGAGCCGATCGTTTCGCTGCGGCCATTGAGATTCAGGGTGCCCGAGCCGCCGACGATCACGCGCCCCGCATCGGGAAGCACGGCGCTGCCAGGCAGCCACTTTTCGTTAAGGTACGCTTCCACCGCTTGGCGATTAGCAGCACTCAGCGCGGAGGGATACAGGATAATTTCCGCGATATCACCCGTGAGCGCCATCGTATTGTTGCCGCTGGTGAAGGCCGCTCCAATGCGAATGAGGTTGGTGGCGTAATCGTACAATTGCAGGGAGTTCGAACTCACCGCGCTGCCGACGCCATTGAGAAATAGCTGCAACGAGCTGCCGGTGCCCCCCTCGGTAACCACGCTATCAATCACCGCGACATTTCCCTGAGTGTAAGGCTGCGACGCGGCAACGGAGGTGAATGGGGAGGTGATTATGTTAAAGTTATTCGAGGTGATGCCGGTGCTGCCGCTGGTAGTTCCCCCGGTGAAGTAAATGTAGGAGTGAAAGCCGGTCGTGCCGACGAGCGCTTGAGTGTCGTTGCCCGTTGAGGCGACGTCGCTGGCGCCGCCATTATTGGTGCGGGCCACGACAAAAAAGGTATGGGGTCCATCGAGCAGCGCGTTTAACGAGGCGCTGCTGAGATCGAGATACTTAACACCTGTGCTGCGATCGAAATGGATGACGTCTTTTCCATTGATTCCCCCGGTCAATACCGTGGGTTGGTTTGCGGCGTTGCCTTGAGCCGCGCTGACCGAGCCACTCTTCGTGGTCCAAGCGCTCACCGCCGTGCCGCTGGCGGGATTATTGGCGATGCCGTCGCCGTTGATATCGGCGCCATCGAGCCACACGGTGCTGCCGGCAACTGGCGGCGCGGACAGATTTTCCAGCGACACCTTGCCGCCGGTGATCGTAAACGTACCGGTGAACGTGTTGACGCCGCCAATCGTCCAATCGCCGCTGCCTACCTTCTCCACGCTGGCGCTGCCCGAAATCGCGCCGCGATACGAAGTGGCACTATTATCATTCCCGGTGACGAGCGTAATGCCTGAGGCGAGCGAAGTGTCCCCAACGCCCGCCAGAGAGCCGATGGTTTCATTGCCATTAATCTGGAACCCGGTTCCCACGGTCGGCAATACGACGGCGCTGGCATCGGGGATGGCGAATCCGCCATTGGCCGTGAGATTTCCCAACGTCAGCGTTGTCGCGCCGGTATACGTATTGTTGCCGCTGAGAATGACCGTGCCGGAAGTCGTTTTCGTTAAACCCACCGCACCTGCCAGTTTCGCGGTGATCGATCCGCTTTGCACATCGTAGGCCGTCGTGCTGGTGATGACGCCGCTGGTTCCCGTGATCGAACCAGCGACCAGTTGCACGCCTGCCACGGTATCGTTGAAGGTGGCGACATCGAGGATGGCCGTCGCGCCGTTTACAGAAACATTGCTGGCGGCGGGGAGCGTGTTGTTTGCTCCCAAGGCCAGCGTGCCATTGGAAACTAGCGTTTGCCCGGAATAGGTATTCGCGCCGGATAGCGTTTGAATTCCGGTGCCGGTTTTCACTACGCCCACGGTGCCGCTGCCGTTTTGAATCACGCCGGAGAAATTCGCATCGGTGGTGTTGTCACCGCCAACGGTGAGCACGCTTGATCCGGCGAGCGCCGAGGTCACCGTGCCGCTGCCGGTCAAGGAGCCGATCGTTTCGCTGCGCCCATTGAGATTGAAGGTGCCCGAGCCGCCGACAATCACGCGGAGATTATCCGGCAAGTAACCGGTGGGGAAAGCACGCCATTTTTCGTTGAGATACGCTTCCACCGCTTGGCGATTGGCCGTACTCAGCGCGGAGGAATAAAGAATAATCTCGCCGATATCGCCCGTAAGCGCAAACGTAAAGTTGCCCCCGGTAAAGGCTGTTCCAATTCGAACTTGATTATTAGTGTAGTCGTTCAATGGGTAGGGCTGCGACGAAATACTGCTTCCCACGCCATTCTGGAACAACTGCAACGTCGTGCCAGATGAGCTTTCATTGATCACCGAACCGATGACCGCAACCGTCCCCTGCGTATAGGCCAGCGATGCGCCAACAGAGTTCGCCACCCCATTCACGTAGTTCGAAGAGGAGATACCGGTGCTGCCGCTGGTAATTCCACCGTTGAAGGTGATGAAGGAGTGAAAACCTACCGTGCCGACGAGCGCTTGATTGTTGTTGCCCGTTCCGCCGACACCATCGTCGGCGCCGCCATTATTGGTGCGTGCGACGACAAAATACGTATGCGACCCGTTAATCATGGGCGCTAACGAGGCGCTGTTGAGATCGAGATATTTGGACCCGCCGGTGCGATCGAAGTGAATGACGTCTTTCCCGTTGATGCCGCCGGTTAGCACGGTGGGCGCTGCTCCGGCCACCGCGTTGACGCTTCCGCTTTTCGTGGTCCAGGTACTAACGGCCGTGCCGCTGGCGGGATTGTTAGCAATGCCGTCGCCATTGATATCGGTACCATCGAGCCATACGGTGCTGCCGGCAACGGGCGGTGCGGTGAGATTTTCGAGTGAAACTTTGCCGGCGGTGATGGTCAACGTGCCCGTGAACGTGCTCGCGCCGCCTAAGCTCCAATCTCCCGTGCCGACTTTCTCCACGTTGCCGCCGCCGGAGATAACGCCGCGGTACGAAGTGGACGTATTATCGGCGCCGGTGCTCAAAGTGACGCCTGTAGCAATCGATGTATCCGCGGGCCCCGTCAACGAGCCAATCGTTTCATTCGCATTCACTTGAAATACGCTGCCAAGCACGGCCAGCGAGACGGCGCTCGTATCGGGTATCGCGGCGCCGCCGGTGACGCTCAACGTGCCGGCGTTCACTGTGGTGGTGCCGCCAAAGGTGTTGGCACCTGAAAGAATTTGATTGCCAGAGCCAACCTTCGCGATGGAAACGGCTCCCGCGCCATTCTGAATGACGCCGCCGAAATCCGCTCCGCTCGAATTGTCTGAGCCAATGCTCAGCGTCACCGCGCCAGCGATTGCCGACCTCACCGTGCCTGTGCCCGAGAGCGAACCAATCGTTTCGCTCTTGCCATTGAGGTTCAGCGTGCCAGCCCCGGCGATCACCACGCGGGCCGTATCGGGCAGAATGTTCGTGTCGCTACCGGAAAAGGGAGTGACCCATTTGCCATAGAGATACGCTTCCACGGCCGCTCGGTTCGCGGCGCTGAGCAAAGAGGGATAGAGCAACACCTCGGCGATTTCGCCTGTCAGGTTCCACGAGAAAGCTCCGGTAGTATTAATGGCTGCGCCCAGTCGAATGAGATTATTGGAATAATTGCTCAGCTGCCCCGTGTTCGTAACAATGGCGCTTCCCACCCCGTAGTAGAATTGTTGCAGAGAAACGCCCCCCGCATTTTCATCGACGGCCGTGTCGACCACCGCTAAAGTGGATTGAACATAGGCTTGCGTAGAAGCGATGTCCGTGGTGAATGCCCCGCCCGCTCCGACCCAATTTTCTGACGAAATGGCATTGGAACCATTGGTTAATCCACCGTCGAAGCGGATGCCGGAATGATTGCCGGGTATGGCGATAATCGATTGATGATCATTATTGGAAGCTCCGTTATCGGCGCCGCCGTTGCTGGTCCGGGCGACGACGAAGTAGGTATGGGGACCATTCGTCATGGCCGCCAAGGTCGGGCTGCTGAGATCAAGATATTTAACGCCGCCGGATCGATCAAAACGCACGACATCGCGGCCATTGATCCCGGCGGTCAGCACCACAGGAGCCCCACCGGCCACCGCATTCACCGAACCGCTTTTGTTGGTCCAAGTTGAAACCGAGGAGCCGCTCGCAGGATTGTTGGCAATGCCATCGGCATTCAGATCGGTGGCGTCGAGCCAAACGCTGCTTCCGGCGACCGGCGCGGTGGGCGCGTTTTCCAGCGAAATGGAACCAGCGGTGATCGTGAGATTGCCGACAAACGTGTTTGCGCCGGCCAAAGTCCAATCGCCCGTGCCGATTTTTTCGACGTTCGCCGTTCCCGAAATCGCGCCGCGGTAAGTTGTGGACGTGTTGTCGCTGCCGGTGGTTAAAATGACTCCGTTGGCGAGCGAGACACCGCCAAAGCCGGACAGTGAGCCAATGGTTTCCGTGGCGTTGACTTGCAACGTGTTGCCGGGCACTTGCAGCGTAACCGCGCTGCTGTCAGGCAGGGCGCTTCCGCCGCTTATGGCCAACGTGCCGCCGCCGACCGACGTGGGACCGGTGTACGTGTTCGCCGCCGAGAGGGTGAGGGTGCCGGTTCCGTTTTTGGTCAATCCACCAGAACCGTTGCCGAGGACGTTGCTTAATGTGGTATTGCCGGCGCCGGTAACCGTGAGCAAATTGGCGCCGTTGGCGATCGGGGAAGAGATCGTAAGCAAGCCCGAATTGCTGGTGAAGGTTTGTGCCGCGCTGAGTGCAATGCCGGTCGTTCCAAAGGCCAGCGTGGCGCCTGTGCCCGTGCCGACGGTGCTCGTAATGCCGCCCGAACCGGTGTCGATGGCGCTGCCGTTCAAGGTGAAGTCGCCGACCGCGGAGCTATCGTTAATTTGCACCGTGAGGCCAGTGAGCGACGCAATATTATTCGTGGCGGTGAAGCTGCCGGCCACGTTGTTGAATTTCGATTGCGTGGTATCGAACACAACCGTGTCGCCTGAGGCTGGCTTGGCGCCAGGCACCATGACGGTTCCGGTGGTGTTCGTCCAGTTGTTGCCGTTCCAATTACTGTCGGTCGTGCCGAGCCAGTAGAGCGTGGTCAACAACGCGCGTTGCTCGAGCGTCTCGACAAAGAGCGAGCGGCGACGCATGCGAGCGGCGTGTCGGCGAAGGGAAGTTTTAGATGGGTTCGATGTAGATTGCTTGGAATGGCGGCTGTTCAACATAGAGCAATGGCCTTCGAATCTGCATTCACTGTGCGGATACGCTCATACAAAAAACACAGTGTGCACTGGGAACAAGGATAAAACGAAGATATTACGGTGAAATAACGATGGTGATGATGACCACACGTTGAATCAATATCAATGGCGAAGAAAGGCCCGCAAACCCCCTCTTGCGGAGTGTCAGTGTAACATGTAAACTAACAGCCGTCAATAAAAAAACCGATAAGCGAAAGTGGATTTCAAGGGAAATCCGCGTACGATGAAGTAAATAACGACATCGCCGGCGGTGTCGTCGAAAAGCTCCCAAAGAATTCGCCCGTGATCGCCGGATTTGATATTCCCTGCCTCGCCCCCTTGAGTCCTCAGCAGCGGAGCTACGCCACCGATAGCTCTGCGCCCTTGGCACATTTCCCTGAGGAGATCGAACTTGATTTTGACTTCCCGAAACCGCTTTGGCTCGCGAGCCTTCACGTTGATCGAGTTGCTCGTGGTGATCGCCATCATTGGCATTTTGGTAGGGCTGCTACTGCCCGCCGTGCAAGCGGCGCGGGAATCGGCTCGCCGAGCCCAATGCACGAATAATCTCAAACAGATTGGCCTGGCACTGGCTAATTACGAGGGGACGCTGCAAACGTATCCGCCGGGCGCGTTTTGGGCGTATTATCCCGATAACAATCCGATCAAAGGTTCCATTCTGTTGCATATTCTCCCGTTCATGGAACAACAGGCGCTATACGATCAATTCAATTTCAGTTTGTTCAATCTCGAGACTCAAACCACACCTCGTAGTTTTCTCGATCTCGCTGGTACGATTGTGCCGGCCTATATTTGCCCCTCCGACAATCACATGAAGAAATTGAACAAGCAAGCCCTCTCCAATTACGGAGCCTCTCGCGGTCCAACGCGCGTCGAAACGAATCCGACGTCCCCCTGCTCGCATCCTTACGATTCCTATGCCATGAACAGCTATTCCGACGATACCTCGAACATTCCAGGCGTGTTTACCCGCGTGGGCGTTGTGAGAGGAGTCGCGACTAGGGCGGCAAAAGTTACCGATGGCTTATCGAACACAATTTTCTTCGCCGAAGAGCGGCCCAACTGCTCCATTCACTTTTCGCAAGGTTGGGCGCGCTCCAACAATGGCAACGGCTATTGCACGACGATCATTCCAATCAACTACAATTCCTGCGACAAAACGGGTCTCAAGCCGCCTTGCAATCGCTACGACAATTGGAATACCGAAGTCGGCGCCAAATCGTTGCATCCCGGCGGAGCCATGTTTCTATTCGGCGACGGCGCCGTCCATTTCCTCACCAATACCATCGACCATCAGATGTATCAGTATCTGGGCGCCAAGGCCGACGGTCACGCCGTTTCCTTTTAAGTTCTCGTTTCGCAAATCACGTTTACCTTGGCGAATCGTCCCATGCACAGCCGCAAACTATTTCTAGGTCTCGGCCGCTGGCTGCCGATCTTGCTGGTGGGCATCGCCGGTTGCGGACCGCGCGGGCCCGTATTGGCGCCGGTGCATGGGATTGTGACACTCGACGGTAAGCCTGTGGAGAACGCCAGCGTGATGTTCGTTTCCTCGAAAGGCGGGCGTCCCGCCACGGGCACCACCAATGCCCAAGGCGAATTCAAGCTCACCACCTTCGATAACGAAGACGGATGCGTGCTCGGCAAGCAAGAGGTCAGCATCACGCTCAAGCGCGTGGAAGGAAGCCCTGGAACGATGACGCCGGAAGGCCTCGTTTCGGGAAGCGGAACAATCAAAACCACCTGGATCGTGCCGGAAAAGTACAGCGATCCCAAAACCTCGGGCTTGGTGGCCGAAGTCGTTTCCGGCAACAACAATTGCCCCTTCGCGTTGAAATCCGAGTGATTTGGACGGGCATCCCGCCGGTACAAGCCCCGGTGCCAACCAATTTGGAGTTCCTGTTTTTCGCTATTCGCCCGACGGTTCGGGAGGCCCCACTGCTCCTTTCGCAAGGAGTAAAACAGCTAGATAACGAACTTGTAAATGGCCATTGTTTCACGTGAAACAATTGCGCGCGCGAAATACCGTCGATTGTGCCCCGCGCGCACGATTCTCGCGCGCTCCGCTTGCCTCGAATTGCTCCCGCCGGCGCGAGCGTCTACACTGCGCTATTTCCTGCCTGAATGGTTCTCAACACCTTGCCGCGAAAGAAAACGAACATGACTCGCTCTCTATCGATTTGGGGCTTGCTGGCTCTGCTGGTCGGACTTACAAGCTGCGGCGATGCGAGTCGCCCACCTGCGGGCACGGCCGCGACCTCTCCCAGCGCCGCTCCCTCGGGCTCGTCCTCGGCAACGAAGCATAAGGGGACGATTGGTTTTTCCGCGCTCACGCTCACGAATCCGTTTTTCAAAGTCATCGCGGATACCATGAAAGCCGAGGCTGAGAAACAAGGTTATGAATTGATCGTGGTTTCGGCCGAACGCGATGTGAAAAAACAAGCCGATCAGGTGAATGAGTTCATCGTAAAGAACGTGGCGGCGATTGTGCTCAATCCGTGCGACTCGCAATCGATCGGGCCAGCCATTGCCGAAGCGAACAAAGCCGGAATTCCGGTTTTCACCAACGACATTAAGTACGATGGCACGGCGGGAAAAGTCGTCTGCCATGTGGCGACCGACAATTATCAAGGGGGCAAACTAGCCGGCGAGGCGATGGTTAACTTGCTCGGCGGCACCGGTGGAAAAGTGGCGATCCTGCACTTCCCGCAAGCGGAATCGTGCCAGTTGCGGGTGAAGGGCTTCCACGAAATCGTCGACGCTCACAACGCGAAATCGACGGGCGACAAGATCGAAGTCGTTGCCACGCTCGACGGCGGCGGCGTCCGCGACGAAGGTTTCAAAGCGGCGAAAGACGTGATCGAAGCGCATCCCGATTTGGCCGCGATCTTCGCCATCAACGATCCCTCGGCCCTGGGCGCTCGGGCGGCATTGGAGGGAGTTAGCAAGGCCGATCAAGTGAAGATCATCGCCTTCGATGGTCAACTCATCGGCAAGCAGGCGATTCGCGACGGCAAGATCCTGTGCGATCCCATTCAGTTTCCCGACCGCATCGGAAAGGTTACCATCGAGCAGATCATCAAGAATTTCAACGGCGACAACGTCGAGCCGGAAATTCTCATCCCTTCGCAGCTGTATTATCAAGCCGACGCCAAGCAAGACCCGGAGTTGAAACCGTAGCTAAAACCTCAGTATCCCGCCCTCGTTCTGCCTTCCATCCGGCGAAATATCCATGAGCAGCCATCCGCTCGATCATCCGTTCATTCGTGATTACGGCATGGTGTTCGTGTTATTGCTGCTGGTCGGATTGTTTAGCGGGCTAACGATCAAGCAGCAGCATCCCACGGGAGAAGACGCCGGTCGCCAGGTCGCGGAATTCATTTTGGCTCGGCATAGAAACAAGCCGCGGGTGGTGGTCGTCACTCGCGATACGGCCGAAGACCTCGCCTTTGCTCAGGCGTGCGTGAAAAAATTGGAAGCTGCCGGCGCGACCATTTTGGCCACGGTGAACGGTTCAGCCCCTGATGCCCGCAAGGCCCTCGAAGCAATCGTCGCCCGCGGTGAAGTGATCGATGCGATTGCGGCCAATGATGTGACGGCGAAGTGGACCGTGTACGACCGCTTCCCAACGGTTGGTTCGGCGAAGTGCGTGGTTCCGGCATCGTACACCTGGCCCGACTTTCTGAAACTCAGCAACCTGCTGGGTGTCGCCAATCAAACGGCGATCTACGCCATTATCGCCATCGGCATGACGATGGTGATCGTCACCACTGGAATCGATCTCTCCGTCGGTTCGCTCGTCGCACTCGCCTCGGTAAGTTGCGCCATGCTCATTCGTGATGTGGGTGGCGGATCGAGCGCGGGCATCGGAATGGTTCTCGCGGGAGCCTGCGCGGGGATTGCGATTTGCGCCCTGGCAGGTGCCTTCAATGGACTCATGATCACGGCGTTTCAGATTCCGCCGTTTATCGTGACGCTGGGCATGATGATGATGGCGAGCGGCCTGTCGTATCGCCTCTCCGGCGGTCGTTCGATTCCCGAGTTGCCGCCCGCGTTCTTCTGGCTCGGTCGCGGACAGACGTTGGGCATTCCGCATCCGATCTACTTGATGGTGCTGTTGTATCTCCTCGCGCACATGGTGATGTCGCACATGGTGTTCGGCCGCTATGTCTATGCCATCGGCGGGAACGAAGCGGCCGCTCGGCTCTCAGGTGTCCCCGTGAAGCGGATCTTGCTCACGGTTTATACCATCTGCGGCGCGTTGGCCGGACTGGGCGGCGTTGTGCTTACCTCGCAGCTATCCGCCGGCGATCCCAAGTTCGGTCTCATGTATGAACTCGAAGTGATTGCCGCTGTGGTGGTCGGCGGAACTTCGCTGATGGGTGGCCAGGGAAAAATTTTCGGCACGTTGATCGGAGCGTTCATCATCGCCGTGATTAAGAACGGCATGAATCTCACCGATGTCGATCCGTTCAATCAGAAAATTGTGCTCGGCGCGATCCTCATGTTCGCCGTGCTGCTCGACACCTTGAAACGTCGGGGCGCGCGCAAATGATCCTCTTGAGAAAGTCGAGAACGACGATGCCTCTCACCGACCACGTGACGCGGTTTATAACATTCATCGCGATATTGACGGCGATTTCTATCGCCACGGGTCATGTCATCGCGAACGAGGATATCGTGATCGCGGAATTCGAAAGCCCGACCTACGGAGAGTGGAAAGTGACGGGCGAAGCCTTCGGCCCTGGCCCGGCCCAGGGTACATTGCCTAACCAAATGCCTGTGGAAGGCTTTCAGGGCAAGGGGCTCGTCAATTCATTTTTTAAAGGAGATGCAACTACCGGCACGCTCACCTCGCCAGAATTCAAGATCGAGCGCAAGTTCATCACGTTCCTCATTGGCGGCGGTAAGGATGCCGAAAAAACCTGCTTGAATCTCCTCGTGGAGGGCAAGGTCGTGCGAAATGCGACCGGTCCGAACGATAGGCCCGGCGGCAGCGAAATGCTCTCACGCGAATCGTGGGAGGTGAGCGAATTCGTAGGCAAATCGGCCGTTCTGCAAATCGTGGATCAAGCTCGCGGAGGCTGGGGGCACATCAATGTCGATCACATCGTTCAGAGCGATCGTAAACCGCCGCAACTGCTCACGAACGCGAAACGCGAGTTTCAGATCGACAAGCGATACCTCCAGATCCCCATTAAAAACGGCGCGGCGAAGCGACGAGTCACGCTCTTGATCGATGGTCGCCCCGAGGTGACCAATGACATGGAACTCGCTCCCAGCGAGCCCGATTGGTGGGCGTTCATCGACGCGGGCGCGTGGCGGGGTAAAACGATTACGTTGCAGGTCGACAAGTTGCCGGACGACTCGACCGCCTTGAGTTCGATCGAGTCCAGCGACTCTCTCCGAGACGCGAAGTATCTCTATCGCGAGCCATTGCGGGGGCAGTTCCACTTTTCTTCCCGCCGGGGATGGCTCAATGATCCGAACGGCATGGTCTACTTCAACGGAGAATATCACCTCTTCTATCAGCACAATCCCTATGGCTGGGCGTGGGGCAACATGCATTGGGGCCATGCCACCAGCCGCGACATGGTGCATTGGCAGGAATGGGGCGACGCACTCGCACCCGACGAACTCGGCCCGATGTTCAGCGGAAGCGCGGTTGTCGACTGGAAGAACACCAGCGGTTTTGGCCAGGAGGGCAAGCCGCCGCTCGTGTTGATCTACACCGCCGCGGGCAACTCCGCCACCCAATGCATCGCCTATAGCACCGATGGCCGCACCTTCACTAAGTATCGTGGAAATCCGGTGGTCAAACAAATAACGGGCGGCAATCGCGATCCGAAAGTATTCTGGCATGAACCAACGAAGAACTGGGTGATGGTGCTCTACGTCGAGTTGAAGCAGGTCCACACCATTCATTTCTTAACTTCGCCCAACTTGCGCGATTGGCAACTGGCCAGCGTCATCGAAGGGGGGCGAGGCGGCGATAAATATTTATTCGAATGCCCCGATTTCTTCGCGCTGCCGGTCGATGGCGATCCCGCGAAGAATAAATGGGTGCTCACTGCTGCGAATAGCGAATACGCGGTCGGCACGTTCGATGGCGCCAAGTTCACACCCGAGCGATCGCGGCTGCCGGGTCATCGAGGCCGCGGCTTTTATGCCGCCCAAACGTTCAGCGACATCCCACAGCAAGATGGCCGCCGCATTCAAATCGGCTGGTTCCAAACCGAAACGCGAGGCATGCCGTTCAACCAATCCATGACGATTCCGTTGGAACTCAAACTTACTACCGCCGCGGATGGCCCGCGCCTGACATTCTCGCCAGTGAAGGAACTCGTTTCCCTCCGCGCCAGGTCGCACAACTTCAACGGTGCGACGATCCAGCCAGATAGCGCCAATCCGTTGGCTGGTGTGAAAGGGGAACTCGTGGAATTGAACGCCGAGTTTTCACCCGGCGATTCCGGCGAGGTGATCTTTAACGTTCGCGGCGCCACGATTGCCTACGACGCGAAGCAACAACAACTGGCGGTGAACAATCAACGCGTGCCAGCCCCGTTGCTCGGCGGAACGCAGCGGCTCACCATTTTGTGCGACCGAACGGGCCTGGAGGTTTTCGCCAGCGGCGGGCTGACCTATGTTCCCCTGCCGTTCCTACCAAAGCCCGATGACCTCACGTTGGCTATTCGAACAACCGGCGGCAGTGCGAAATTCACAACGTTGCAAATTCATGAACTCAAATCCGCATGGGAATCCCGAGAATGAGAACTCATCTTCTGATATTGTTGGCGGTTTCAATGGCCGCGCTCGTGCAGGGCGCTGAGAAAGACGCGCTCAAGGACAAAACGTTGGTGGTCTGGGTCGCGCCGGCGAATTTGACGCAGCGCGGCGGCAGCGCGTTGACGATTGAAGATCACCGCTCGCGATTCGACGGCATTGTGTTCGGGGAAGTTTCGCCGGGCAAATGGATGGCGGGAAGCGACATGTATGCCCGCACGCAAAAAATGCAGGACGACTATCCGGTAGAAACGGCCGACGCGAAAACGTTCGTGCAAATCGCCATCGTCTACCAAGGCAATCAGGTGACGACCTATCGCAATGGCGTGAAGTATTCACAGCACACCATGGCGCATCCGCCGCTCGAATTCGGCATTCAAAGCCAAATCGTGATTGGCAAACGCCACAGCAGCCAAATGGGCAAGGAACATTTCGCCGGCGCGATCGATGATGCCCGCATCTACGACCGGCCGCTTTCCGCCGAACAACTCGCACTGCTCAAGCCCAACTCCGACTCCGAAATCAAGCCCTGGGCATGGTGGTCGTTCGACGATAAGGACGCTAAGGACCGCACGGGCCGCTTCGAGATTACCGAAATGACCGGCGGCGCGAAAGTCGATGACGGCAAGTTGGTGCTCAATGGAATCGAAGGCGAATTCGTCGCCAAGACCGACAAGGCTCCGGCGGGTTTCGTCGTGGAAACGCCCGCGCGCCCCGATCAAGTTCCCGCGAATTGGCTGTCGTTCCATCTGGCGCATCCTGGTCCCGGCACGGCGATGCCCGGCGATCCGAACTGTGCGTTCTATTGGAAAGGAAAAGTGCATCTGCATTACATTTACCGGCATCAGGATGGCTTTGCATTCGCGCATGTTTCCAGCAAGGACATGGTGCATTGGACGTGGCATCCGACAACCCTCACGCCGCCCAAAACGGGACATGGCATGTTCAGCGGCACCGGATTCTTTACGAAGGAAGGCCGGCCCGCCATCATCTATCACGGCGAAGGATCCGGCCGAAATCAAATCGCTGTCGCCGAGGACGACGAGTTGGAAAAATGGAGCAAGCCGTGGAAGCTCGAACCCAAAGTGCGGCCCGATCAGGATGGCGGCAAGATCGCCAATTGGGATCCCGATGCCTGGATCGATGGCGATTCCTACTACGCGCTCTCAGGTGGCAATCCCGGCAGCGGCAAGCCGCCCACACTGTTCAAGTCGCCTGACCTCAAGAGTTGGGACTACCTCGGCCTGTTCCTCACTCACGACATGCCCGGCGTCCAGCCGACCGAAGACATTTCGTGCCCCAATTTTTTCAAGATCGGCAACAAGCATATGTTGCTCTGCATTAGCCACACGCTCGGCTGCCGCTATTATCTCGGCGAATGGAAGGATGAAAAGTTCACGCCTGATTTTCACGCCCGCATGAACTGGAAGGGTTGGGAATATTTCGCACCGGAGAGCGTACTCACGGACGATGGTCGCCGCGTCATGTGGGCGTGGTGCAAGCTAGATAGTCCGCAAAGCGGCATTCAATCGCTTCCCCGCGAACTGAGCCTGCCCGACGACGGCGTGCTCCGCATTCAACCGTTGCGCGAATTAGAGACGCTGCGTTACGATGCCAAAAGCGAAGCCAGCCTTACCGTGAAAAGCGATACTCGCACCAAGCTTCAGGAAATCGCAGGCGATACACTGGAATTAAAACTCACGGTCGAGCCCGGCCCAGCCAAGGAATTCGGCGTGGCCGTATACTGCGACGCCAAAGGCCAAGGTGGTTTTCCTTTGACCGTGGACATAGAACACAAATGCCTGCAACTCGGCAATGTGAAGGCGCCGTTTGAATTGAAGGCCGATGAACGCGTCGAACTGCGCGTCTTCCTGGATAAGAACATGATCGAGGTATTTGCCAACAACCGCCAGGCCGCGGTGGTGGGAACCAATACTCAGAATTTCCAACTAACGCCCGAAAACCAGGCGATCAGTCTATTCGCCAAAGGGGGCGACGTCGTGGTGACGGAGGTCAAGGGTTGGAAGCTGAAATCGATCTACACGCAACCGTGATCGCAGGACAGTCGTTCCATTGTGAAAACCATGCTCCTCACTGTGACATCGTTGGTGGTTGCGATGGCGCTTGCGCCCTCGGATCGAGACCGCTCGTGCGTTGCCGCAGAGCCCATTCCAGCTGACTCCAAGCCGCTGCGAATCATGCCGCTGGGTGATTCCATTACGCGCGGGTCGTATATTCGCATGTACGAGGAGGGGCCTCACAAAGGTAAAGCGATTGGCTTGCCGCATCCCGACGGCGGTGGATGGCGAAAGCCGCTGCAAGATAAGCTCCGCGCGACCGGTGAGAAATTCGACTTTGTCGGCGACTTGAACTTCGGTGCTTATGGACAAGCGGGCCAGGTCGATCCGCAGTTCGATCCCGATCATCAAGGCCTAGCCGGCTTCAGCAACGATGCGATCTTGAAGGGCGGAACGGTTCCCACGCCGCTCGATGTGCTCGAAGCGGCCGGCATTCAGGAAATCAAGGTCCCGGCCCTCGAATGCGTTTTGAAAAAGCATCGGCCCGATGTCATCTTGCTTATGTCAGGTGCAAATGGATTCGACGCCGCGGCCCGCGATCGACTCATCAAGACGATCGGCGAACAGAGCGACGCGCGTTTGCTGGTCGCCACAATCCTGCCGCAAAAGGCGCCGCGCAGCGGTTGGGAGAAAGTCGCCGACTACAATGCCTCGTTACCCAAAATCGTCATGGAGCAACGCGCCGCCGGTAAGCGGATTACGTTGGTCGATATGCACGCCGCCCTCTCGCCCGACGACCTGCTGCCCGATGGCGTTCATCCGACAGCTGCCGGTATGGCGAAAATGGCAACCGTTTGGTTCGACGCCTTGCAACAGCCCGAGTGAGGACTTCCCACCAGCGGCCGCGATTGCGATTTCGATGCCGGTTGATAATTCAAACCCGTTGGATCGATATGCCATGAAGCTTTCACTTCGTTTACTTTATGCAACGCTCACGCTCCTCGCCGCGTCCCTCGCAACCGCAGCCGAACCGACTGCGGCGGAAGTGCAGAAGTTTCTGGAAACCAAGGTCAAGGCGGAAGCTGGCGACGTGAACGCCCAGTATCAGCTTGGCGGAATGTATGCAAAGGGAGCGGGCACACCCAAGGACGATGCTGCGGCCGTGCATTGGTATCGCCAAGTTGCGGAGCAGAACGATGCCCGCGGCCAAAGCATGCTGGGCGTCATGTATACGAATGCGCGCGGCGTGCCGCGCGATTACGCCATCGCGATGGAATGGTTCCGCAAAGCGGCTGCGCAGAACAGCGCGCATGCGCAGTACAACCTCGGTCACATGTATAGCGCCGGCAAGGGCGTTCCCAAAGACGACTCGGAATCTGCCGCCTGGTATCGGCGGGCGGCGGAACAGAACGAGTCCAACTCGCAGCGCATTTTGGGATCGCTGTATGCCGCCGGCCGGGGCGTGCCCAAGGACCTCGTTCAAGCGTATGCCTGGACCAAGGTTTCGAACGCAGTCGAGAACGCCGCCAGCCAGCAGCAACTCGACAAGTTCGAAACACAAATCACGGCCGAGCAAAAGTCCGCGGTCGAACAACTGGCGGCCGACATTCTCGCGCGGCTCGCGAAGCTGAAAAAGTGATCGGTCGCCTCGCCGTGCCTTTGACAATCTCCGTCGTTTGTTCGGAGGAACGCGACTGCCTAAGTTTCTGCCCGAATTGGGTTGCATCGGGAAATCCACTAGTACAAAATAGGGATGTCCCCGATTTTTGCGGGTATCCGATGCTGTTACTTTCACGCTAGTAGAACAAGTTTCCCTCGTACCCCCTATTACCCACCTGAATAGCCGGCTTTTTTCGTGACCCAAGTACGAATTGTTCGATAAAACGAGTCCCCGGCAAAAATAGATCCGCCTGGAGCGTTTAGCCCTACGCCGTTGTTTTTCTTCGCATGAGGCACGTGGTTGTGTCGCGGTAGCGCGATCAATTTGGATTGACGGAGCGATTTTCTCGCAGCCTGCCATTTAATCGAGGAGACGTTATGCGAACCTTGGTAACCCTCCAATCGTTCTTCATTTTCACGGCATTCACGGCCTCCCTCGCCGGGCAAGAGCTAGCATCGCCTCAAGCGGTGCCCGATTTATCCGCCCGCAACACGGCCGCGAACGCGGTGGCTGAAGCTTATCGCCCGGTTTATGCGAGCTTGCAAACGTCGGAAGAAAAGCGGGAGCTGGCCCGAAAACTATTACAGGTGGGACGCGCCGAAAGCAAACCGGCGGAAAAATTCGTCTACTACCGATCGGCTCGCAACATGGCGGCCAAAGAAGGGGATTTGACGACCGCCTTCCAAGTGACCGATCAAATGGCCCGCGACTTCGCGATCGATAAAGTCGAAATGCAAGCCGAGGTCGCCGAAATGACCGTCGTGTATTGGCGACATCCCGATGACTTTCGCCGCTGTTCCACGCTCTTTGAAAAACTGATCGACGACGCGGTGCTTGCCAAAAAATATGAAACGGCAAAGCGATTAACCACCTTGGCCATGAACTGTGCCCGCGAACATCAAGATGAAACCACTTTCGCCAAGCTCTCCATCAAAGACCGTGAACTCGCCGAACTAGCGCCCTTGCCAAAAAAAGCCCTCTCACGCGGCCAACCCGCCACGCAGAAAAACGCCCCGGCGCAAGAAGAGGTTCGGTCGGTGTTAATTAAGAAGTCCCTGCAACGCCAATAGACTATTGTTCTACGGAGCCGCGGGGCGAGGCAATTCTTCGACGGCGGGCTTTCCGCGTTCCCGCAGGTAAGCCGCCAAGCATTCATGCGTCGCTCGATATGCCGGCAAGTTAGTAATGACGCCATAGTCGGCATTGGCACGCGCTGCATCGAACCGGGCGAGCGCTTCTTTCAATGCCGTATCGCTAGGGACGGTCACCTCCGGGGCGATTTCGTCGATCTCTCGATCGGTCGTCGATAGAACCATTCCTGGTGCGAGTTTCAAATACGCTTGCCAACTGGCAGCGGTATCGAAACGCTGCAAAGTCGCGTACAAGTCCCGCGCGAACAAAAACAATTGCTGCCGATAACGCTGCTCGGGAACCATGCTATATCCCCGCAGCGATTGGCGCAGTGCTTGAAAGCTGGCCAAATTTGCGATACTACTCGCATCGGACGAACTCGCCACAAAATCGAAGTTGTTGGCAAGAGCAAGCAGTTTTTGACGGCTCTCTGCCGATGGCGGTTGAGACTCGTCGCGGGAGATGTTCGCGATTACTTCGGGCAACTTTAAATGTGCCCGCCAAGCGTCGCCGCCAGCGATGGAGTTCAGATCGGCATCCAACTGATTCGCGCTATTGCGGAGACGCTGGGCCAATCCGCGCCAATCCAACCGCGCCTCATCGACCGCAATCGGCGCCGACTCCGGCACCACATAGGTGTTCCAGTCGTACCCTGGAGTATAAACCTCCACGAACGGCGCCCGGACATACGAGCCACCGTTGGGATACGAATACACACGCACGAACGGCGCCTTCACATAGCCCGGCCCGACTTGCACCAACTGAGCCTGCGACTTATTTCCCAACAGTAAGGCGACGCCGAATGCAAAAATCAAATGGATGCGTTTCATGGCAAGCAATCTCCCAAAAGGATGTTTCCAATTGTCGCTCCGTGTTGGCCTCGATTCAAATGCTGGCTTCGATTCGCTTGAAGGAATATATAATTCTATGCGGCAGACCCCTTTAACGAGCAGACTCGCGGTAATCTAGAAACTCACATCGCTCTTCAACCTATTACGCCGCAATGGCTTCAGGCGAACGATGGCTCGCGATTAAATGCTTACAAGACGTGTTAAACACTTGGGAGAATTCTCTAACCGGTTCCGCGTTGGTCCCGTTTTCGCCTGATACAATGAAGAAAAATCCTGGGCGCTGGGCGAGAGAATTTATGATTGGCAACAAGCTTTCACGCTGGTTGGTGGCGATGGGAATTGTCGCCATCGTCTCGAATGGTTGCGAGCGAGCGCAGCAATTGATCGAGGAGGGCCAGCAGCAGGCGGCTAAGTTGCAGGAAGATGATTCGGCGGACCGCGCCCCCAAGGTGATGCCAACCAAAGATCCTCCGCCCGCGACGTCTACAACTGCGGCCCAACCCGAGGCCGCTGCGAAGACGTCGCCCGCGGATCTTCCGACTGAATCCAAATCGTCGCCCCAGCCGAGTAGCCCGTTGCCGGAAAAAACGGCGTCTGGAGAGAAGATGTTAAACGACGCGCAGAAAACCGATCTGTCGCCGGAACAAATCCTGGCGCGCTTCCAAACGATTCCAGCTGCGGATCGCGAGGATAAGGACTTGCTGGCGATTGGCGCGCTTCCCGAAGCCGTACGAGCAACGTTCACCGTTTGCGAGTTGAACGGGAGCAAGGTGACCGATCAGGGCCTCGCGGAGTTGGCCAAGTTTTCGCATTTGAAGGAGCTTAATCTTTCGGCATGCGTGCGAATTTCAAATCAAGGACTGGCGGCTATCTCGCAACTGAAGGATTTGGAAAAGCTCGTTCTCCGGTCCGCGAGCGTCGACAGCGATTGCCTGATCCATTTGGCGAATCTGGTGAATCTGAAATTGCTCGACCTAAGCGGCACGCGCATTACCGATCGCGGATTCGAGCATCTGGAGCGGTTGATGCACTTGGAGGAATTGAAACTCAACGATCTCACGGTCGACGGCTCCGGCTTTCAAAAGTTGAAATTGCAAAACAGCCTGCGGGTTCTCGATATTTCCCGCACGAACTTCAGTTTGGCGGCGATCAACATCAGCCGGCGGTACCAGAAGCTGGACGAAATTTACGCCCGTGAAAAAGGGCTCGACGATCGAACGGTCGAACTGTTCAAAGGTTTGACTCGATTGCGAGTGTTGGATCTGGGAGATAATCCGATTGGCGACCTCGGCATCAAGCACCTTACGGGACTCGTGAATCTTGAAAAGCTGTATCTCGACGAAACCAAAGTCACGGACAAATGCATTCCCATGTTCCGCCCGTTTAAAAAGCTGGTTTATTTCGACGCGACGAAAACCGAGCTCACCGAGGAAGGCGCTGCGCAGCTCAAAAAATTCGCGCCGAATGTCACGGTCCGGTTGAAATAACTCCCGCGGCGTTTTAGTGCGACGCATGCGAATTCGCCGGCACGCCTTCCCTTGACGCTGCGTTTCTGGCAGACTGGCTTGTTCGAGTCGGAGAAGTCATGGCCAAAAACAAAACTACGAGCACCGCCAAAGGCAACGCGAAGAGTCCCGCGAAGGTTGCTAAGTCCGCGCGCCCCGAGCCGAAGGTCATCGCCGAAAACCGCAAGGCCCGCCACGAGTACGAAATCCTGGAATCGCTGGAATGCGGGATCATTCTCGTGGGGAGCGAAGTGAAAAGCTTGCGCAACGGGAAGCTTTCACTCGACGAAGCGTATGCCCGCGTCAAAGACAACGACGTGCTTCTCGTGGGCGCGGATATCGCCGAATATCCCCAGGCCACGATCTTCAATCATAAGCCGAAACGCCCCCGCAAGCTCTTGGTGCATAAAGAGCAATTTCGCAAGTTCGCGCAGCGGGCCACTGAGAAGGGGCTAACGCTCGTCCCGCTGAAATTTTATTTCAACGAACGCGGAATCGCCAAAGTGCTGCTCGGACTTTGCAAGGGTCGCCAGGTGCATGACAAGCGCGATGTGCTGAAAAAAAGCCAGGCGCAACGCGACATCGCCCGGGCCATGCGCCGCGAGCGATAGCTTCACGAACGCCGCCAGGCCTATTTTTCAGCTCCCGATTCCGATTTCCCGGTCGCCAACTGCAAATCGGCGATCGGCGAAGGCTTCACGGCGTAGGCGATTTCGCCTTCCTTGCGAGCCTTGCTCCAGCGCACCAAGGCGGACCGATTCTTGTCGGGTGTATAAGCCGGATTATACGAGTGGGTGAGACCTGTAATTCGTTTGAGATTGTCGAAAGCCAGCAATCGAATATCGGGATGAATATCCTCAAGCAAGGCGACTAAATTTTCCGCTTCGGGGCCGAGAAGTTGTTCTTCGTTGAAGCCCCACAGCAATCGATAGAGCAGATCGCCATCTTTCATGCCCCGCAACTTTTGGATTTGCGATTGCAACTCCGCGGCGACGTCGCCTCCTCTGGCAACCTGAGCGCGAAGCGTATCAATCTCCGCGTGCCAATAGGCGCGATACTCTTCTTCGGAAAGGTGCCGCAGGATCACGTGGTAGTATTGCAGCGATGCCAAACTGCGCGCCACATACGTGCGAACTTCGATCCGACGATGATTCGCGAGTTCTTCCAGCGCGAGCACCAACGGACGATCCAGCGGCAACAACGGTTCCACGATCTTGGCCGCATCGCGTTCGATCACCGGAGTCTTGCGGGCGTCAACCCAGTTGGGCAGCTTGATCGGTCCTTTTTCCATCGGATCGCGATCGGCGATTAACACGCGCACGTGACCCGTTTTGATAACCTCGGGTTCTCCAGTGCCGGAACGCCAGCTTACCGAACCGCTCAAACAATAAACACAAACCACCGCGTACGAAGTGCCGAGCGCGGGATCTTCGCCAGGCGGCAAGAACGAAAACACCTCCACAGCCGCTTCGGCGTCAGCGGAGGCAAGCGCGAGTTGCCCGCGAATCTTATGCATGTTGAGTTCAATCGTCGCCCCTGGCACGCCGGCAGTGACGAAGAGGAATTTCCCATGCTCGGCTTGCAGCGCGATTGGCGAGCTAACGCCGCGATCGAAGACCACACCCGCTTCGCCCACGAGCGTCACTTGCACACCTGAAGATAGGGCAATCTGGGGCCGAGAAATCGGCAGCGAGACGATCTTCTCGCCTCCTTGCACCAACGAACGCGGCGCAATGCGCATCCAATTCTTCGACTTTTGATCGTATCGCGCGAGCACGGTTTCATCGGAAATATACTTGCCCACATCGCCGAGCATGGGCTCGCTAGTTGTCGCGGGATTTTCAGGCGCCGGCGGAGTTTTGGTTTCAGGATTCGGGTCCGGCGGTGCATCGTTATTCGCCGGCTTGTTAGGCGCGGCATCTGGCGGAGTCGCGGGCTTCTTCGGTAAAGGTCCCACGGCCGCCGGTGCTTCCTCCGGCTCAGGTGGGCCGCTGCTTTCGATTTCCGCTTTTTTCGCGGGATCCACTTCCTCGACAAAGGGCTTGAGTTTATCGAGCGGAGAGGGATTGGTTTTTTCGTCGATGGGTTCGGGCGGAGGCGTGGCATCGGCATTCGAATCAGAGGGAGTCGAAGGCGGCAACTGCGGATTTTGCGTGACGGCCGCTGGGCCGAACAAATTCGCGAAAGGAAGAATGTTCCGACCGAGCGGACTCATCAGCAACAGCACCATGGCTGCGATGCCCATGAAGGCGAGAATGCCGATCAATTGCCACCGCGAGTGACTCGGTTCCGGTTTAAGATAATCCGGCACTTCCGGCTTAGGTCGATCTTTCGCCACGGGCTTTTGAACCGCTGCGGCGACCGTTTCCTTAGCCTCTGGTTCCAAGGCGATGGCCGCTGCGGGAGCAACTGGCGCCGGGCTCGCTTGCGCCGCACTCGCTTGGTTCGGGCTCGCTTCAGGATGGGCCGCGGGTTCCGCTGCCCGTCGCATGGCTGAGTGGGCGATCTTTCCCGATTTAACCAAATCAGGCAACGAGTGAATGCGATTTTTCAGTTCCGGCGTAACGTGGGCCGGCTCTTTCAAAACTTTGCACAAAATCTGATGACACGCGGCAACTTCGGCCAGATGGACATCGGATTCCAAACACACCCGTTCGAACTCGGCCATGCGTTCCGTGGGGAGCACACTATCGAGATAATCGGCCACGGAGTTGGCGTCGAATCCAATCCCGCGCCCCTCGATCTTGGGCGCGCTCAAACGCATTCGCCTTACCGCATGCGAGATGCGCCGCACCAGGGTCGCCGCGAATTCGCTTTCCTCAATACGTTTTTGTAATAGTGCCGTTTCGGCTGGCGGGAGAACATCGTCGAGATAAGCGAGCAAGGTGCGGAGGGTTAAACGCATCGGGGAAACCTTTATCCAAGACTAGTGGAATCGTCTCCCTATATAGTGGCGACAAGTGCGAGAATTCGTACAAAAATCGCCTGAATCTGTTTTTCTCGTTCGTGAATCCGCAGATCGATTTCCCCGCATTTACCCTGCATCCTCCGGGGTGAGTGGCCATTGCCACAGCTTTTGGCGCGATTTCTTGAACGTCTACAACATCACGTAAACTACTTATAGGTAGTGACTTAAGTCACTTTTCACAGCGTCCGCAAGTTGGTGTCGAAGATCAATTCCCGCATTTTCAACAGGTATCAACGCATTCTCGGAAAATCCCCGAACTTGCGAATATCCGTCAGAAAAATACGAAGGCTCAAGGTTTGTTGGGCCTTTCAGATTTTTTTCGTGCAAGATTCTCGACACAAATGTTCGCTGGTTTATACTGACATTCACGCATCCATTGGCTGGAGTTTGAATTTTCGCAAAATTCGACCTAACCGCCATGAACGTCATGGCCGGCTGATTGGATTTTGTCGACCATGTCGACGGCTGCTCGTGCAATCGGGTACTTTCCCGCTTGCCTACGAACTTTGCCAGCGAGCGACGGGGACTGCATGAAAAAAGAAATCTCCACATCCGCCGCGCGTCGGACGATTAGTCCTTCGATCATTCCCGCAGAACTGGACGTCAAGTCCGACTTGGCCCCGGCCCCGCTGGTTGGTCGTGTGCAGCATGCAGGTTTCGTTCTTGGCACCCGTTCCGGCTTGCCGAATGTGCTCGTTTATCTTCTCTCCGATGTGCTCAGCATTGGTTTGGCGCTCGCCAGCGTTCGATTGGTGATGCAATGGGGCGAGTTCATTGGCCCTATGACGCAAACTTCGTTACGCTTGATGGCGGGCTTTTACGCGTTAGTGTTAATTGCCGGCTGGTATCAAGGGCTATATAGCACGGTCGTCATTAAGCCGGCGGCCGAAATGCGGGTCATCATGCTCGTCTCTTTGGGCTTGGCCGCGCTATTCGGCATACTGCCCTGGATGATCACGTTGCAACAGCCCGAATCGCTGGTCTGGCTCACGTTGGGTTCCTTGCTGATTGGATTGGTGCAACCCTGTTTGCGGGCCGGCAGCCGTTTAGTATTTGGACGCATGCAATGGTGGGGACGACGCGTGCTTCTCGTTGGCTGCGGCGAGCGCTCGGCCAGCATCTATCGCATGCTCAATCAAAGTAGCGTCTATGGCTTGCGGCCCGTCGGATTCGTGGAAGACTTCGAGACGCTGGGCGATTTGGATAAAGAAGGCTATTTGGGACCGACCGCCGAATTGGCCGAGCGGGTCGCTGAATACGATGTGAATCTCGGGTTAGTCGCCTCGGGCGGATCCGCGCCGCGGCAGGAAATTCTCAATCTTGTGTATCAGCCCGATTCCGCGATCGGCGAATGGTTAATCGTAGCGGAAGGCATGGGTGGATTGCCCTGCTTATGGACCGCCGCTCGAGAAGTCGCCGGCATGCCCGCCCTCGGCGTGGCGAATCGGCTTAGCTCTCCGTGGCGACGAAGACTGAAGCGGCTGCTCGATCTCTGCGTCGTGGTGGGGCTCATGCCAGTGTGGCTTCCAATGATTGGACTCATCGCCCTCTTGGTGCGCATGAGTTCTCCCGGCAAAGCGTTTTATACGCAACAGCGCTTGGGCCTGGGAAGCAAAACGTTCCGCTGCTGGAAATTGCGGAGCATGGTGGAAAATGCCGATCACGTATTGCACGATCATCTGGCTCGACATCCGGAACTGCAGGACGAATGGGATCGCGATCACAAGCTGAAGAATGATCCGCGCGTGACCTGGATCGGCGCGATTTTGCGGAAGACCAGCCTCGACGAATTGCCCCAGGTGTTCAACGTCCTCAAGGGGGAAATGAGTCTCGTCGGCCCCCGTCCCATCGTCTATGCCGAAATTGAAAAATATGGCGATGTGTATAAGCGCTACGAATTGGTGAAACCGGGTATCACTGGCTTATGGCAAGTGAACGGGCGTAACAACACCACCTACGATGACCGGCTCGCGTATGACGACTACTACGTGAAGAACTGGTCGCTGAGTCTCGATCTGTACATCATGTTCTGCACCGTCAAAGTGGTGCTGCTCCGCGAAGGCGCTTATTAGAGCGGCGACGTTTGTTCGCATCCTGATCTATGGCGAAGCAGGAACAAGATCGCGAAGATTTGCTCCACGAGGCCACGGCCCTTATCGAACGGGCGGAGTTTCGCATCGCCGGAACTGCCGAGAGCATTTTTGTCGGCTTTCGTCGCAATGGTTCCCCCAGCGTTTATTTCGGCGGCGAATTAGTCTATCAATTCAACGACCGCAATGAGTTGCGACGAGCCTTTGCGGAAGGGCGACTCATCAAGGCGGAGAAGGGCCAGCTGATTTGGTTGGAACGCGTTCGCGAACAGGCTGATACGACGCTCGTTGCTCATCCCTTCACCGCAGCCGAGGAAACTACATTCCTCAGCCACGCCCGCGAGCGACTATCCGAACTGCATCGCTCCATCGAGCAACAAGAAGTTCAACTGGTGGGACAAGTTCCACCCGATGCTCCCGTGCTCCGGCGAATTCTCGATTGGCTGGCTGCGCTGCCACGCCCGCTATTGGCCGCCCGCACCGCCAATGTATCCGCCGATCGTTGACCGCTCAACGTGAAACTTGGCCGATTAGCGAGGAGCGGAACGCCAGGCGTCGTCGCCAAAGATTTTCATCTTCGGTTGTTCGGGTTGACGCTCCACGATTTCCTGCTGGTAGCGCACGAGTTGCAGCGACTTATTCTCAGACTCGGTTCTCGCCGTGCGATCCTCTTTCCGCAACAGTTGCGGCGGTTCCTTCTTCAATCCGGCGTCAGCGCTGTTACGTTCAGGATCGGGGATGGGCGTGACATTCAATTCGCGGCGAATCGTGGCTTGCGGACGCTTCGTTTCGCTCGAATTATTCGTCGGCGCGTTGAGCGAGGGATTTTTGTCAGCCGGATCCGACGAGTTCGTTGGTGCCTTGGATGGCGCTGTTGACGTTGAAGTTGAGGAGCCAGTCGACGGCGCAGTGGAGGAGCCAGTCGACGGGTCCGAGGTGGTGGATGGAGCCGCGGGGGTCTGCGGGGGAGGCGACAGCGGAACCGTATAGCTGTCGTTAGCAGGCTGATAATCGCGACGAATCGGTCCGCTATTCAAATCGGTCGGGTTAAGCGTGCTCGGTTGATTTAATGAAGGCGCCAGGCTGGCAGGTGGAACACCCGTTCCCGGCAACGTGTTGGAAGGGACCGAAACACCGGGGTTGAACGTGGTTCCCGGCGTTACCGTGCTTCCAGGCGTGTAGGTTGCAGGCGGAGCAATCGTGGTCGGACCCGAAGGGAAAATGCCGCTCGGCGGAGTTGGAGTCGCGTAGGGAGAGTAAGGAACCGCGGCCGGAGTTGTCGTGGCGTTGGGAACATAATAGGGCGCCGCGCCCGTTGCGCCGCCATAGCTGCCGCATCCAGTTCCGCAATTCGAACCCGCTGGGCAATAGCCCGTGGTTTGCGGTGCCGAATTTTGACCGAACCAGGGAAACAAGCGATACGTTTGAGTTCGCCGCGCTTGCCATTCGTAACCTGTGCACGGTTGCAGAACGGTTGTGGGACTGCCGCTCACCGGATCCATCACCTGAACGGGACGATAATAGGTCACCGGCGTATTGGCATAGTTGGTCCGGTAGAACGACGGCGTCGCATAGTTCGCGACATTGCTTGGCTGGTAATACGTGCCAGAAGGCGTTACGTAATTCGCCGTCGTTACGGGACGATTGGCTTGCACCGAGGGGGTCACGTAGTTGGTCGGCAGCACGGTCTGCGGCGGATAACTCGTAATCGGCGCATTCGAATAGTTCGTAATTGCGGCCGTGACCGGCGGGGTGTTCGTCGCCGGTGCGACTCCATTGCGATAACCCGACCCATAAGCCGTCGGAGTGCTGCTCGCCTGCGGTGTGTAAAACGTAGTCACGGGCGCGGCATAGCCGTTATATCCGGTCGTGATCTGCGGCGAACGATAGAAACTCGTCGCCGGGATATAGGTCGGCGTGCCGACGTATCCAGCGCCATAAGTCGTGGGATGCCCCCAACCATAGAGCGTTTGCGCCGCGAGTGGATTGATCGTCGCCATGATTCCTCCGAGGAGAAATCCGGCGAACGACAAGCGAATGGGGGTGGAGCGCATCACAACTCTCACTAATTAAAAGAAAACGGTGCTCGCGGGTAATTATTGTTAAAGCCTACAGCACGGGAGCCTGTCAATGCATTCGCCCCTGGCCGCGATCATTTGGAAAAAAATGACCATCTGGCGAGGAATGCGAACAAATCCGATCAGGAGGATTGCGAAACCTATTCCCGTGGCGAGTAAATCCGGGGAGCACGAACGCCCACCTGATCCCCGGCAAGTCTAGGTCGCAATCGAGGCGGCAGAGAGCGTTCACGAGAAAAAACGTCGAGCGCAACCGCCTCAGAAACGATTGCGCCGCTCGTATAAATCATATAATCGGAATAACATCTCGCGGATGTTTCCGCCGCATTCGCAGTAGGTTTGCTCGATAACTTCTCGACGAAGCATATCGGCCGTGACGCCGAGTCGTCGGACCACGCGTTCCGCCAGATCGGCGTTGTTTTCCAGATGAAGCAACGCGGGAAATCCGATCGACGCGTGCGAGGTCACCACGCATCCCGCGCCGCGCAACCCGCAGCGCCACGCCAGTCTTCTACGCGACCACCAGGATAATTGTTCATACCCATCGACGATGATCAACGTCGCGGCGCTCCAACTTTGCCACGTCGCCAAATCGGCCGGCAGCTTGGTTTCGCCGTTGTGGAGCGTGACGCGAATCACGTGTCGCCCGGCGGTCTTGAAGTGAGGTTCCAGCGCGCAGAGCAAGCTGGATTTTCCCGATCCGTGAGGCGCCACGATTTCCGCCCGCCACTGCAACCCCCGCAACTTGTCCACGAGTTGTTCCGCCGAAACGCCAGGCGGAAACAGGAATGGAACCGCGCCGGGTTTAATGAATCGCGTGGCGAAAGGATTGGAACCCGACGCGCTCGTTGCACTCATTTCCGTTCCGCCGAGAGATCGGTATCGGAAGTTTCCACCGCCGGCACGGTGGCGGGCGGCACATGGCCCAATTGAAAGGGATAGTCGTAGACGACGTCTTTACCGCGGCGCAGAAACACACGCACCCGCACGCACCACCGCACGTTGATAATCACGCCTCGGTAACTCAAGGGACTGTTGGGCAATCGCGTGCGAAATTTGCGCAAAGGGCGCAAGTCGGCCTCTTCCGCATCGGAAGGAATTCGCCGTTCGAAATAGTGCACGCTGAGATCTTCATCCCCCTTGCCTTCCGTGTACCACAGCACGGAGGCTTCCACGGCATGAATATCCTGCGCATCGATGGCGTCGATCTGATATTCGCAACCCAATTCTTCGCCGGGTTGAAATTGTTTCTTCTGCCCATCGAGACAAATACTGATCAGCGGCTCCTTGTTCATGCACCCACCCTCATGATCGATCGCGTGAGTGGCAGGTTTCGTTCCAGGGGCCGGGCGGGGGCATGCGTGACAATCTCTTGGCGTTCGGGATACACAATGATGGGAAAGCTGCGTTGAAAACCGGGCCAACCCTCGGCGACGCCGGAAACGACGAGCTTCCAATTCACCGCATTGTGCGAAGACTGAAACGAGTGCATCGCCTCGGCGGGGATCGAAAATTCCAACGGCTGCTCGTAGGGCATTCCCGGTTCAATGCGGAAATTGCTTTGGCGAAACAATTGCAAGCGAAACACCGCCCGCGTTTCGTGCCGCACATCGGTTCCTTGATGGAACGTGGCTTCTTCCTCGCACACCAAGTGCAGTTCCATCGATTTCAGGCGGAGGTTGCCGGCCAACGACAGGAGCAATTCATAGCGACCGCCGGGAAACAAAGGATGGCTCGAAATCTCCACGATCGTCGGGCCCATGCCCGTATGAATCACTAATTGATGCAGGAAGTAATAGACGGCCCATCCGCCGACGAGAAAAAACGGCAGCAGCAGAAACGACAAAAACCATTCGGGACGGCCCGACGTCCACGAATGGGTCGCGTATACGGCCAACACCGCCGACATGCCGTTCCAGGCTAGGCAAAACACGGCCGAGGCGAACATGCCCCAAATCGTGGACTCCACCGTCGGCAGCCGATATGCCAGCACCATGCCGGGACTATTGGTTAGGTTCGCATCGGTAGGCAAGGTGGGATAATCCCGCGGCATCGGCACGGCGTCGCTCAGAATATCGATATTCGACGCTTTTTTGGCGATTGCCGAACGTCGCTCCACGGAGGTCCGCGAATGAAATACGGCCCACAGCACGCCGCCGCCGCCAATTAGAACAAACGAAGACAGCACCAGGATCATCAACCAGAATCCCAGGCCAATGGTCCGAGGGGCCGCGCTGGGATGCATGACTTCCTGAAACACGACGTTCGAGAGGACGACCGCGCCGAGCAAAAACAGCGCTCCGAAGAAGGCCGTTTCCCCGATTCGCCCCAAAAAAGACGAACCCGTTCGACGCTCCCCGCGTTTTTTCTCGAATAGGCGGATCCACCGAGCCACGAACGTGTACTCCTTACGACGCATCGGAGCTGCGTCGAACCCTTGCTCGTTGAGAAATTGAACCGAGAAGGCCGCTCCCCTGGCGACGATTTCGACGCAACATCGTATCATGCCATGATATATGAATCGACGCAACTATGCCAATCGCGCATTTTGAGCGCGGGGCCGCGATTCCGCCCGCGATTACCACCTCCGAGGAATTCATGAACACCTATTGGTCGAAATGGATCGCCATTGTCCTCGTCATTACGGCGAGCAGTGCGTCTTTAGCCGGGGATTGGCCGCAAATTCTCGGTCCCGCGAGGAACGGCGTCTCTACCGACACGCTGCCCGAAAAATTTCCCGCCGCCGGGCCAAAATTGGCGTGGTCGGCGAAACTCGGTCAAGGCTATGCCGGCCCCGTCGCGCAAAAGGAACTGGTGATCGTGTTTCATCGCGTCGACGATGCCGAACGCATTGAGTGTCTCGCCGCTAAGAACGGTGAACGTTTATGGAAGCAAGATTTTCCCGCGAGGTACGCCGGCGGCATCGATCCCGATTTGGGGCCTCGCTGCGTTCCCTTGATTGCAGGCGAACGCGTGTTTGTCTATGGCGCCGCGGGAAGTTGTCACTGCGTGGAACTGGCCACCGGAAAACCGATCTGGTCCCGCGAACTCGCGCAAGATTATTCCGCACCTGACGGCTACTTTGGCGCCGGCAGTACGCCGATTGTGATCGGGGATCGGTTGCTCGTGAATGTCGGCGGAAAGAAAGCCGGCATTGTGGGACTCGATGTAACCAGCGGCAAAACCGTTTTTGCAATTGCGAAAGAACAAGCTAGTTATTCTTCGCCGACCGCTTATACGCACAACAAAACGGCTTACGCGCTCTTTCTCACGCGATTCAACGTCGTGCGCGTCGATCCGCTCCGCGGCGATTCGCAGGTGCTCTTTCCTTTCGGTAGATCGGGTCCGACTGTGAACGCCGCCGTGCCGTTGGTCATCGACGAACAGGTCTTCGTGACGTCGAGCTACGGAGTCGGCGCCTCGCTGCGAAACTTGGCCAAACCCGAGGAAGCCATTTGGGAGAACGACGATTCGCTTTCCAGCCAATACGCCACGCCCGTCGTTCGCGGCGGCTATTTGTATGGCATTCACGGTCGCGAGGACATCCCGCCGGCCCATTTGCGATGCGTTGAATTGCAGACGGGCAAAGTTCGTTGGTCGCGCGACGATTTCGGTGTCGCCCATGTCATTCTCGCAGGCGACAAACTCCTACTCCTCACCGTGGCCGGCGAATTGGTGATTGCCGCGGCATCGCCCGAGGCTTATACCGAGTTGGCCCGCGCCCGCGTGTCGACCGGCGTCACCCGCGCCATACCTGCGCTGGCCGGGGGAAAATTCTACTTCCGCTCCAATGCTGGAGGCGGCGGCGAATTGCGCTGCTTGGAACTAGGAGCGAAGTAGCCGAGCATCGACTACTCGTCGGACTCGTCTTCCTCCTCGGACTCGTCCGCTTCGGTTGCGGCGCTGTGGTCGAATGCTAAAAAGTCTTCCTTGTGCTGGAAGGCGATTGGCAAGACGCCTTGCTTGCGCGCCTCGGCGATGTCGATGATGTGAAATTCGTCAGAATTGCCGTTGGGGGACGCTTTGATCCCTTTCGTGAATTTTTTCCGCCCCGCGTGGAGAGCCGCAGCGAAACTCGCAAAGGAATCGTCGTCCCGCAGGTCTTCCTCGACCGCGGCGTCCAATTCCTTGGGGATGGTGACGTTGTTCGAATTCACGTTGACGCCGACCAGCGTGGTTTCAATCGCGTAAACATGCGACTTCTTGGCGTCCGCGTAAAAACCCGCGTAACAATGGGTCGGCTCGATGACGAGGAACGCGTCGATCCCGATCTTCCGCATCATGGAAACCCACAGCACGGAACCATCGACACAGTTCGCTTGCGAATTATTGATCGATTCTTCAATCAAGCGAACGTGCTGACTGGAGACCGACTGCGAATCGGCGGCGGAAGCGGTGATGCTGCTGTAACGCATGTCGCGCGAGACCAGCAAATCCCACAGGGCATACGCTTGGCGCAGCACTTCTTTAGGATCCTTGTCTTGATAGCCGGAAAAATTATCGACCACTCCGCGATCCAAAGCCTCGCGCAAGAGTTTGTCCACGAACGGATGTTGCTCATTCACGTAGGCCGCGAAGGTGAAGCTGGTGTCGATCGATTCCTTGCCCGAGGTGACGAGAAACGGGCAATCGTTCACCGAGCGAATCGTGAAGGTTACCGTTTGCTCTTCCTCCGGCTGATTGCCCAATTGCACCCGATAGGTGACGCTGATCGGCGTCGCCTGGTTGCAATTCGCCAGGCGATCGTAGCGGAACTTGATCTTGGGGAAGATTCGGTAGCTGTCTTTACTCTTGGCCAACGTGCCCGAGTAAACGCTGGTTTCCATGAATTCGGCGCACTCGATCGTCACCTTCACCGGGGTGTTGGCCTCCGAGGCGTCGACCACCACGCCCAGCAATCCGAGCGGATCGCCCAATTGTTGCGAGTTGGCTTCGGCGCTGGCTCGCAACGACGCCGTCGCAATGATATACGACGGAAACAACTGCTTTTCCCAACCGGTGATCGGCGTGAATTCCGCCTGAGCCGCCGAGCACAGCGAAAGCATGAACAATAAACAGGCGGCGTTAGGAAGCGATATTTTCATGGCTTTCACTTTCTCGTTGAAATTGAACTTGATTGCGGCCAGACCGTTTGGCCACATAGAGATATTCGTCGGCCGTCGCCAACAGGTCGCTGGCTTCGCAGACGCGATGACCGTCGAAACCGCAAATGCCAATGCTCACCGTGATGGGAATGGGCGTGCCTTCAAACACTACCGCGCTGGCGGCGACGATATGCCGCAGGCGTTCGGCGACGGGCACAGCCTCGAGCAGCGAGGCCCGCGTCATGAGCATGGTGAATTCTTCCCCGCCGTAACGGGCCAGCAATTCACCGCCGCGAAGCACCGACTTGGCCCGCTTCACAAACTCAACCAGTACGGCGTCGCCTGCCAAATGGCCATACGTATCGTTGATCGATTTGAAATTATCCAGATCCAGCATCATGACGCAGAGGGGCGTCTTGGCGCGGCAGGATTGCAGCAGTTCGCGATCGAGCGTTTCGAGAAAATATCGTTTGTTATGAACCGACGTGAGCCCATCGGTCGTCATCATCTTGAACACGACTTCGTGATACTGCGACTCGATTCCGTCCGAGGTGAGGTATTTAAAGATCTGATTCCCGAAACGCAAACGATCTCCCGCCGCGAGCGTTTGAGCACCGGTCAGGCGCTGTTCATTCACATACGTGCCGTTCAAGCTGCCCAAATCCGAAACGACATGCGCGGTGCCGTTATATTCCAGCAGGGCGTGTCGGCGCGACACGGAGTCATCGCACAAGGGAATCGCGCAATTGGCATCGCGTCCCACTAACTGCGGCTCCGTCGCCAATTCGAGCGGTTGTTCAATGCCATCGACCGGATAGATGCGAACCAGCAAACACGCGGCTGAAGCGCTGGCTTGCGGCACTTCCACCGCATGCGAAAATCGTGTGCTCAGGAAGTCGATCATGGGTATTGACGCGGGTTGAAGTTGATAAGGAGTTAAATAGTTTTTTTGGTTTACCAATAGCTAGCCTGTTTCGAAACACAACGTCATTCCCTCGCTGACCCCACGGCATGTTTGAATGCAGGGGACGATGCCACGGGAATTCTGACTCGGGTTGCCGAGGCGTCAATCGTTTGCGGCGTCTCGCGCGTCACGCGAGCGGGGTGCAGCGATGATTCCACGGCGCTTATCACAGGCGGCTGTTCCGGCGGAGTTGGAGTTAGAGCCAGGGTTGCCGTGGGACTCGTTTCGGCCACAACGACCGGCGCAACTGGCACTGTGTACGGCCTTTCCTCTACGCTTGGCGCGGTTCTTCCCAGCGTTACGAAGAATAACAATCCGGCCGCGATCAAGGCTCCAGATGCGGTCAGTACGTGACTCAGTTTCCACCACCGCCGCTCGGCTAATCGCTTTGGCGCAGTTGTTTCGTGTGCACTGGGCTGACTCGATGGCGAAGTAAAGAGTTCCGTCACACTCGCTCCGCTGGCCCACGGCGCGAGTGCCTCGGCAACGTCATCGGCCGTGTTGAACCGATCGTCCGGCGACTTTGCCAACATGCGAGCAACGAGCGCCGCGAGTTCCGCCGGCACCTGGACTGGTCGATTTTCCAGCCAGGCGGGTTGATCGAACAGATGCCCCTTGAGTTTCGCCGCCGCCGTGGAATAGCGCGCGTTGCTAAACGGCGGATGGCCACTGAGTAAAAAGAGCAACGTGCATCCCAAGCTATAAATGTCGGTTCGATGATCGACCAGGCGGGCATCTTGCGCTTGTTCAGGTGCAACGTAATCCCAAGTTCCCAGCATTTCGCCAACTACGGTCAAGCTTTGGTTCATGTCGGCCGAACGGACCAAGCCAAAGTCGATGATCTTCACGATTCCCGAGCGATCGAGAATGAGATTCGAAGGCTTAATGTCCCGATGCAGGAAACCCGCTCGATGCGAATAGGCCAACCCCACGGCCACCTGACGAATTAACTCGCAAGCCTCCGCAATGGGAAGGGCGCCCTGGCGTTGCACGAGTTGGGATAGGTCTTCGCCCTCCAACAACTCGGTGACCAGATATTGCATCCCCTCGACGCATCCCGCATCGACCGCGCTAACGATATTGAGATGCTGCAACTTCCCCAACGCTTTAATTTCTTGCTCGAACCGAATCCGCGATTCAGGCCAAGCGTTCGCACTCGAACCAATGAACTTAATCGCGAACGACCGATCCAACGTCACATGCTTGGCGGTAAACACTTTGCCCATGCCCCCGCCGCCGATCTTGGAACCGAGCGCATAGGGACCGAGCGACAAACCCGCAAGATCGTCGCGGGCGATGTCCAATTTGCAGATATGATTTTGATTTGGCGAACCAGATGGCGTTACCGGCAACTCGTTGTTCGCTTCCGATTCTTCCGCGGTTCGCTGATTAACGCGTACGACCGCGCGATTATGCAAGCCGCGCGTTTCCTGATTGGAATCGATGATCGGAGAAGCACTCGACATGATCATTCGCTACGCCAGGCCTGAGACTTTCGTGGAACCACAGCGCGAGTCAACCGCTATGGCAACCATACGTCAGAATGCCTACGAACGCGCAAATTGAGGAAAAATGCAAGATTCCTCAAAGGATCATCGCACCGATTACGCCGATTATCCCGATTGGCCCTTGTTGTCCGCCCCGCCAGTTCGTAGCGAGCGTCATTTGCTGAAATCAACTTTGGGCGCTTCCTTGGCGACGGAGGCGGCTTCAAAGTAGCCGGTGCGAGGGTGGAAGCCGGTGAACCCGGCGATCAGGTTGTTGGGAAAACCGCGGACGCTCGCATTGTATTCGCGGAGGGATTCGTTGTATCGTTGGCGCTCGACGGAGATTCGATTTTCGGTTCCTGCCAACTCAATTTGCAGGTCGCGAAAGTTTTGATTCGCCTTCAGGTCCGGATAATTTTCAGCCACCACCAGCAACCGTCCGACGGCGGACTCCAGTTCACTCGCCGCCTGGGCTTTGTCGTCGACTTTCTTGGCATTGCCCCATTGGCTGCGCAGTTTGGTGATGTTCTCCAGCAATTCCTTTTCATGCGTCGCATAACCTTTGACGGTCGCCACGAGATTGGGAATTAGATCGTAACGCCGCTGCAACACGGTTTCGACTTGCGACCACGCCGCATTCACTTTTTCGTCCTGCGCGACGAGCGAGTTATAAGAACCGACTCCCCATAAACCTATTACTATCGCGACGACGGCGATTCCAAGGAGCACGGGCATGGAGAGACAACCGAGTTTTGTTTCATTGACGGGAGCAGAAGGGGTGGACATGGCGGACTCCTCACAGGGTTACATGTGATCGATAGCGGCTACAATGGTTTCGATGGATTTCAAGTAGGATGCGAACAACGCCTCCGGTTCGATATCCGCAGTCGCTCGACCTTGCCGTTTGCAGGCTTCAATCTGAAAAAAAGGCTGCGGATCAAACGCAATGTGCTCTTTCAGACGTTGTAAAGCGTCGTGCTTGTGAGCGGGGCAGTTCTCGTCGAACAGGCGCAGGGTCGCGCGGCACAGGACCAGAAACGTGGAGAGGGATCCCATGATTAAATCCATCACGGCATCCCGTTGTCCGGCCGTTAGCAAATATTTTCTTCGCAGCGCCAGCAGTTTGCCTTTTAGCTCCCGCTCCAATTGCAATCGCAGATGCGGGCGTTCGATTTTCAGTTCGGCCAGCAAGTCCGCGCCGACGAGGACCTTTCGCGATTGCCGCATATCGGACAGTTCGATGGCGAATGTGTCGGCCGACGATGTCAATTGAGCGGGACTGAAAATCTGCGGCGCCGGTTGCCCCGACTTGCTCCAAGCGACGACGACGGGCATCATCGCGTTCAGTTCGGACATGCCCACGGGGTCCACGACGACGAGGACATCGAACCTGGAGACTTTGTCGATGAAGTCGCCCACGGCCGCCGAGCCGTATAGCACGACGCTCTTGAGCCGCTCGCCCAACGCCTGTCGCAATTGTTCTGCTAGTTGTTCAGGTGACACCCTCGCCTCCAGATTGAATCGCTTGGTTACCAACCGCCGCTCGCACCACCACCGCCAGAACTGCCGCCGCCAAAGCCGCCCCAATCGTTCGAGAATCCGCCGCCGCTCCACGACGAACTGTTGCCGGAGCCGGGCCATGTTCCCCAGTAGCCAACTGGGCTGCCAGAGCCCCAGCCGCCCGAGGGCCGGAACCAGTCGTTCCCCGATCTGCGCGAACGCCATCCGACGTAGAGGAAAATCACCGCAATCAGACTATTTAAGAACAGGGACCAGGGAGCCGCAACGGCCGCAATCAAAAAGGCAATTCCGGCGAAGGCCGCGCCGAAAAGCATCTGGGGGATCGCCATCGCGCCGTCACCTACATTGCTGTTTAGTCTCCGCCCGTTCGTCGTCGAGGGAAAGGCGCCGGCCGGGAATAGTAGGGCCAGGCCGCCGCCGACAGCCGACGACCCGATTGCAATGAACGGGGAGAGGAAGAGCATGAGCAGCATACTTTCGTTGCCGCGCGGCCCTTCCGCGCCGCGGAGCACTTCGGCAGAGGGCGGCTCACCCTTCTCGATAATGTCGGCCACGCGATTGACCGCGGAGGTCAAGCCTTCCGCATAATGCTGTTGCTTAAATGCCGGGAAAAGTTGCTCATGGAGAATTCGTCCGGCGAGCGCGTCGGGCAAAATGGGCTCCAAACCGTATCCCACTTCGATGCGAGCTTTACGTTCCTCGACCGCCACGAGCATCAGAATTCCGTCTTTGCGATCCTTATCTCCAGGATGCCACTGTGCAAACAGCTTGTTGGTAAAGTCATCGATCTCGCCCCCGGCCAACGAGGGCAGCGTCACCACGACGAGCGCCGCGCCGCTCTTTTTTCGCAGCGACAAACAGCGGCTTTCCAGTTGATCGCGCTCCGCCGGAGTCAGTAAATGCGCCAAATCATGGACGGGCCGGTTCTCAGGAGGCTTGGCCAATCGTCTCAGCAAATCATCTCCATTCGCTCCCCAGGCCGCGGCACAGGCGAAGGACATGGCGATAGCAAGAAACAGAGGAAACGGCCAAGCCGGCGATTGACTTAGCAGCGATTGTTGAGAAATGAATCTCGATCCCATGCCATTACCTGACCACCCACTGAGAATTCGGGGATACAGGAGAATTGGGTCCTCCATGAGCCACCATCACTGTCAGCAGGGAAAATTCAAGACCTAGCCAGCCGTTCAACATCCTTCGCCCACATTGGCTCTGACGACTGGCCGCTACCAACATCATAATTCAGTCACCCGCTGCTAAGATAGCCCGCCGCGAAGCCGCGATCATAGAGTTCATCCGAAGATGCTCGTTACTACGCTCAATTCGATGTAACATCGCGGGCCGCAATCCGCTGACTTCTTTAGGTGGCCGTTCGAAATGATCGGACCGGTCTCGCCTCGACTAACTCACATCAACTTCAAGGAGACCTGTCATGCGGATTGTAAATGCCCCCTCAACCCCCGTCATTGCCTGCGTGGCGGCCTTCGTTATGGGCTGCGTCTTGGCGTCACTGACCCCTGCGGACAGCGCGGAGCGCCCTCGTGCGGAACGTCACTTGACCGAGGCTCGGCGGGAACGAAAAGAAGGTTCCGCCCGTCCTGGGAAACGCGCCGAACGCGTTCAAGCTCGCAAGGACAAAAAGGCTCAGGGAAACAAGTGATCCACTGAGCGGGCGATTTGGATTCGCGGGTTCGCAACGCCTGTTTCGTCGTTGATTTTCATTAACGACGGGCGAGACGACCTGCCACCAACACGAACACGGCGGCCAGTGCACCGGCGGCAATGGCGGTTACTCCCAGGCGCAACCAGTACGGCTGGCCGGCGAGCGCGTCGGAAATAATGCCCGACATGAGAATGCCGAAAAGCACGCCACCGCCGGCATAGGCAGCGGTGGCGTTGTTGCTTGAATTCATGAAAGGGGCTTTCAATAAAGGATGGCGGCGTTAGGGCTTGCGCTGTAGTTTGAGCAGCAAGCCTTGTTTGGAATCAAAAGCAGTGGGCCGCTTTTCGGAATAGCAGAGAATAAGCTCTGCACCTTGGAACTCATAGATGGCATGGATCGCGGGTTTATCGTCCAGCTCCATCTGCTTCGGCTGCTGGGTTGCATCGACACGGAATGCCACGGGTTCTGTTTTCCTCACCTTCGTTCCGATGACGACCTGGCCCTCGTCAAACGTGAGTTGATCTCCTTCCGATGATTTTGCGCTAGCGCCGTTCAATTCGGCGGAAGTCACGATCCAGGTACCCTGAAGTTGTGCGGTATCGTCGGCGGCAACATTGTCATCGACAGGCGGAGTAGCGTCCCAAATATGAATTTCACCTGGCGGCAGACTGCGATTATTGATCATAGCGGTTAGGTCGAGTGGACTCAGAGCGGCCGCCAATCGATGACCGTCGGGGCTGAGGGCGATTGCGGTAAGGTCAGCTGCGGGCAAGGGAACCGAAAATACTTCTCGGCCGCTGGTTGTATCCCAGAGCTTCAAGATTCCCCGCTGTGCCGAGTTGGTACCACCGGTCACCAGGCGGCGACCATCGGGGCTGAACGCCAGATAGCGGACCATTTGCCCGGCCCCGACGAATTCCGAATGCAGCCGATTGGCAGCTAAATCCCAAATCCGAACGCTCGTTTCGCCGGGTCGCAGGGTGCTTCCTGCCGCTGCCGCAATGAACCGATTATCGGCGGAGAACGCGACCGCCGTGGTGCCGACGTCTTTCTTTTCGAGAATTCGCGAAACTTGCCGCTTCAATTCAAATGCCGGATCGGCGACGGCTTCTTTGCCTTCGAGCTTCTTTCCCGACGGACCGGCTTGCCAATCCCAGAGAACGACGCCGGTGCCTTGCCCTACCGCCAGTAACTTGTTGTCGGAAGAGAACGTCAGCCCCATCGCCAAGCCTTCAGATTCATCGAGCGTTGCCACGAGTTTTCCCTCGGCGATGTTCCAAATGCAGAGTCCTTTTCCTTTCAGATCGCTAGCGGCGACCAATTTTTCGTCGGAGGAAAGAGTCGGATGAAAGGGGAGATGGTCCTTCCAAATCAATTTCGTTTCCTTGCCGCTGGCTATGTCGCGAACCGTCATCCAATCGCCAAAACCGTCTTTCCAAGCCATCGTGCGGCCACTATTGGAAATCCGAATCATGGAAGCGTCGGCTAGCTTCCGCTTCTCTTCGCGAAGCATGTGACCGTCGGATGATCGCCGCACCTTCATGTTGCCGCTCAGATCGGCGGAGAGTATTTCGCTGCCGTCGCTGCTGAATGTCAGGGAACCAACCGCTGATTCGTGTCCACGCAGCACGGTCGATGGCCCCGCTCGCTCCCAATCCCAAACCTTCACCGTGCCGTCCAGCCCGCCAGAAATTAGCGTTCGGCCATCCGGCGTGAATTCAATCCGCGAGATGGCCGACATGTGTCCACGAAGACGAACTAGTTCCTTCGCGTCGGCAGCGTCCCACAGCAGGACCAGTCCATCCAACCCGCCGCTCGCCAGTCGGGTGCCAGCGGGATTGAATTTGAGCGAGTAAATCATGCCTTGATGACCCAGCAGCAATTTGGGCGGCTGCGCCAAGTCGCGTTTGCCAATGCCGACTGCGCCATCGGACGTCGCAATGGCCAACGCGTCACCGACCGGTGAAAACGCTACGGCCGAAATCATCACCGGCGATTTCTGGCGGGCATGAATTTTGTTTTCTTGGGCGTCCCAAACAATGATGCTTCCGCCATTGATACGACCGGGATGCTTCATGTCGCCGCCGGCCACTTTCGTTTCGGCGCCGACCAGGGCGATGAACCTTCCGTCGGGCGAGGTGTCCATGGCGTTCACCATAAGCATGCTGCCGTCATCGACCATGAAGAATCCGCCTGTCATCACCGGAAACACGGAAGTTCTCACGCGATTCGCATCGAATGGTTGGACTCGCATGGGATTGCCATCAGCTAGGGTGCACGTTTGAAATTCAAAGCCGTCGCCTAGCGACTCGATTTTGAGTTTGACCTGCTTGGCCATGGCTTCGGCTACAGCCTTGTCCATCTGTCGCATGTCGAACGCTTTGCGAATGACGGCGGTGACTTTGCGCCCCTCGTCTTCAAAGAACACACCTGTGAGATTGGTGAAGGACATGCCTTGGATATTTGTCTTGTGGGTTTCAATGGTCCGCAGGAGTTTTCCGTCGGTCAGGTTCCACAGTTTCACCGTGTTGCCGATTTGCGCCGTGGCCAGCGTTTTGCCGTCAGGTGAAACCGCCATGCCCACAATCGAACCGAGGGCGGCTTTCTCCGTCGGCGTGTCGCGCCAAGCGAGCCTGGCACCGTGAAGCTGGCGATTCAGATAGAACCATTCGAACCCGCGCGGATCCTCTTGCCCGGAAGGAGTTCGATAGCGACTAAGCAAATCTCCGGTCGTGGTAATGTTCTCGCCTAGCCAGGCGGCGTGGGCCAGTTGCATGTCGGCGGCATAGAGCGTGCTGCGGGCTTCTCGCTGGGCGGCGGAAAGTTGCGTTTTTGCCGTGTCGGCGGCCGTTTCGAGACGCTTCACCTCGACGGCGATCTTCTCGGCCAGAGCCTTTTGCTGGTCGGCGAGTTTCGTTTGCTCGGCGGCCAATTTTTCCGAGGCTGTTTTTTCTTGCTCCACCCGTTGGCGTTCGCCATTGACCTGAGCCAATTGCACCTGAGCTTGACCAAGATTCTTCACGGCTTGCGCTCGCAGTTCCGCGTTTTGCCAAGAAAACCCGCCGATGATCAGCAGCGCGAGCAATGTCGCCAGCATCGTGCCCAGCGATGCCGCCAGCACCGGTTGCCGGCGCGACCATTTCACGGCTCGCTCCCAAGACGTGGCAGGTCGGGCGTGGATCGGCTCGCCTGCCAGCCAGCGTTCCAAATCGTCGGCCATGGCCTCGGAGGTGCCGTACCGCGCGAGTGGATCCTTCTCCAGGCACTTGAGGCAGATCGTTTCCAAATCGGGATCGATGGCGCGATCCAAATCGCGCGGCCGTTTTGGATCGGTACTCATCACTTGCAGCATGGTTTCCATGGGAGTGTTCGCTTTGAAAGGAGGGCGACCGGTTAACAACTCGTAGAGAATTGCGCCGAGTCCATACACGTCCGCGGCCGTGGAAAGATCGGAGTGACCATCGGCCTGTTCCGGCGCCATGTAACTCGGGGTGCCGACAATCGTGCCGGCCTGCGTGAGATCGCTCTCTTCATCTAACTGTTTGGCTAAGCCGAAGTCGGTAACGTGCGGCTCGCCTCGCTCATCGAGCAGCACATTGCTCGGCTTGAGATCGCGATGCAATATGCCGCGCCGATGAGCATGCTCGACCGCTTTGGCGACCGTTGCCATGAGCGCGGCAATCGCTCGGGCATCGCCGCGCAGCTTGTCCATGCGTTCCCGCAAGCAGCCGCCGGCGAAATACTCCATGGTGAAATAGGGTTGACCTTGCCGCTCGCCGACTTCATAAATCGGCACGATTTGCGGATGGCACAATCGCGCCACGGCGCGCGCCTCCACGAGAAAACGCTGGCGGTCGATGACGGCGCGGTGTCCTTCTCCAAGCACCATTTTCAACGCGACGATGCGATTCAGACTGCGCTGGCGGGCTTTATAAACCACGCCCATGCCCCCGCGTGCAATTTCGGAAAGCAAATCGTAGTCGCCAAAGGAAGTGCCCGCCTTGAGCGCTTCCACCACGGCCGTATCGCAGGCACCCATGGTGGCGATTTCCGCGGCGTTTTTCGGCATGGTTCCCGTGAGTCGCCGCAGCGGCGCGAAGCGTTGATCGAGTTGCTCGTAGTCGCCGCTAAATGCGGACAATTCAGGATGCGCCGCGACCAACGCGTCGCATTCCAGCCGCTTGCCAGTGCGATGGGCTTCCAGCCATTGAAAAATGAGAGCATCCAGCGGTTCTTGCGTTTCCGGTTGCGACATTGTTATTCTCCCGGCTGTAGTTTGAGGCGTAAGGTTTGTAAGCCACGTTTCAGGAGGCCCGCCACCGCGGTCACGCTGCGACCCATGAACTCGCCAATTTCCGCCACGCTACGTCCATGCAAGTGATGCAGCGTGACCGCTTCTTGTTGTCCTTCAGGCAACGCGGCCAAGGCTTCGGCGAGTTGGAGCAACTGTTCATTCCGTTCCGCTCGCTCCTGGGGCGATGATTGTTGATCGTCGAGCCAGGCTTCGAGTCGAACCGACGAATCTTCCACCGCCGCTTCGAGCGAGTGCTCCTGGGCGATATTCCGCTTGTCGCGGTGAAAATCGCGCGCTAAATCGGTCAAACAGCGAGTCAAAGTCTTGCGCAACCACGCCCGCAGTTCGGCATCGGTTTGTCCGCGATAGTCCGAGAATTTCTGCCAAGCCTGCACCAACGTTTGTTGCACGGCGTCGGAAGGGTCGAGCTTTCCCTGCAACTGCGGATTCCAATGCCAACGAGCCACCAATGCCAAATAGCCGCGAAAACGTTCGAGGGCCGGTAATGAATTGGTTTCCGATGACATCGACATTCCTCCTTACACTCAGACGCCATTGCCGCAGAAACAGGGCGCAACTACAGAGAAAAAATGTTGCGCGGCGAATTCGAGGGCCATTTTCAGCGTTTCGCCGGAAAATTTAGCGTTGCTTTCAAGCGATTGAGTTATCAGCCCGTTGAAATTCTCCCTAAATCTATGCGGCGAGCAAGGCGTTGTTGGGGACGGTGCTGAATGACGATTCGCCATCATTTCGTCTTTGGTTCGCGTATTTCTCACTCAGCGCGCGCCAAAGGGTAATTGGGGCAAGAAAAAGGGCGCAGAGAACCGCCTCCAGATCGGTGCGGAACTGTTGCAAGCTGCGGGGCGTTCCAATGCCGAACAAATTTCGCATCATCACGCCCAAGTTGTAAGCGGCAGCGGCGAGGGAGTATCGCTTGCGAACTTTCTCTTCACCGTGCAGCCAGGTACGGCGGGCACCACCGGTCTCCAAGAGATGAGCAAACGACCGCTCCACTTTCTCACTTCGTAAACGCTGCAACTTTTTCCCACGTTCACCCCGCACGCGACGGCGATTCGCATAGCACGCCCGCTGCTGTTCCGGCGGCTTGTCGGTCCAGGTGCGATGGCCCGGTTGGCCGTTGGGTTGGTCTTTGATTTTCGGTTCGGGGATGTAGGTGCGATAGGTTGTCTCAGCCGCCAACTCCGCCAGCGTGCCGTTCGCGTGATAGCCTTTATCGGCGACCACATCTTCAATCTGTTCGTCGCTCCCCGCGGCCTCGACATGAATCTGAGCCATGTTCACGCTATCTTCCAACGTGTGCGTGTCGCCGCGATCCGCCGGATAAATTTCCGCTCCAAGCAACATGCCCGATTCCAAATCCACCACGTGCTCGGCTTTGTAGGCCAAGTGCGTGGTGCCGTCTTTCATCTTCGCGATGCGAGCTTCCGGATCGGTCTCGCTCACCCACTCCTCGTTGGAAACGGTCTTGTTTTTCCGCTGTTGATCGAACCGCCGAATCTCTTCCTCGCTGGGCGTGGTCGCGGCGTCGATCACGCCCGCCTCCCGCATGAGCCGCGTGATGAACGCTTTCCAATCCTCGCCCGTGTCGCGGCGAACGATGCTCTTCATCGCCGCGTTGGCCTCCAGCGTGCTCGAATCCACGCCCACCGTTTTCGCTTGAAACAATTTTTTCTCGTGGGCCACTTTCAGCACCCACTCGAATACCGCCACATGCGTTTCCTCGGACAGACGTTCGCGAATGTAACTCAGCGACGAGTGATCGGGCGACTCTTCCGTGAGCGGGATGCTCAGAAATTCCCGGAGCGACAGACTATCAGCACATCGCCAGGCGATCCCCCGCTGCGACTGAATGCCTTCGAAGTAACCGACGAGCAACATGCGAAAGTAAGTGCCCGGCGGGACACTGGGACGCCCCTTCTTCGCATAGAACGGCTCGCAGAGATTCTCCACCCACGGATCGAAACCCGCCTCGGCCAGCAGTTGATTCAACTTGCGATAGAACACATGGCCGACCGACTTGGGCAATTGGTCGGCCATGATGAACAGTTCCGCCTGCCGTTCCTCGCTCTTCCTTCCCATCGCCATACCGCGTTCTCCGTCACCTGGACTTTCGAATCGATGTAGGTTAACGGCTTAAGGGAGAATTTCAACAGGCTGTTATGGTAATGCATTACTATCATAGAGCAGTCGCACGTGCGCGAGGGGCTCTTCCACGAGCGGATGGCGGATCGGCAACGATGGAATAAAAAATATTCGCTCTCATTCCCACTCGGCAGCGCTTATACTTGCGGGCATGAGCGAATCACACTCCGCCATGCACGTCGGCGACAAGCAATTTCATACGACCCAGTGGAGTCTGGTGGTTCGCGCGGCTCAATCCCATGACCTGGCGGCGCGACCGGCGCTCGCGCAACTATGCGGCCGCTATTGGCTCCCCATCCACGCTTACGTTATGCGGAGGATTAACGATCGCGAAGACGCTCGCGACTTAACGCAGGCATTCTTCACGCATCTCCTCGAGAAAAACTCCCTCGCTCACGCCGACCAATCGCGCGGCCGATTTCGCAGTTTTCTGCTCACTTCGATCAAAAATTTTATCACCAACGATTATGAGCGCAAGCAGGCTCGACGGCGTGGTGGCGGCGTGAAAATCCTGTCGCTCGATTTCGATTCAGGCGAATCGCGGATGAACTATCAGCCAACCCATAATGACACGGCGGAACGAATCTTTGAACAACAGTGGGTGCTGTCCCTATTGGATATAGTCGCCGGCGGCTTGCGGACCGAATATGAGGCCGCTGGCAAGTCACGACAGTTCGTGTTATTGCAGGGAGCAATCACTGCCAATGAGAAGTTGAATTACACGGAGATCGCCGGCGAATTAGCCGTCTCGGAAGAAGCGGCGCGGCAAATGGCCAGCCGGCTGCGGAAACGGTATCGCGACCTGCTCCGGAACGAAGTTGCCCAGACATTGAGCGAGCCGGGCGACGTCGAAGATGAAATTCGCGGGTTATTTGAAACTTTGTCGCGCTGAGCCGTTTTTTGTTGCATAATTTTTGTCACGACTTGCCTGGCCGTCTGTAAAGAGGTGGTAGAGTCCTTCCTTTTTATGGAACCTTGCCATGAATCATAGCCTGACCTGCCTATCGTGCGGGGTCGAAATCCCCTCCGAATCACCTCTGGGACAATGCCCTAAATGCCTTCTGCATGCGGGATTAGACAGCCAACCGGCTCCGGCTGCTAAGCTGCAAGCGACCTTGCCCTCGCCCCAGGCCAACTCCGGTTTTTCTCCACCCAGTGGCGAAGCGTTAGCCAAGTTGTTTCCCCAGTTGGAAATTTTGGAACTCCTGGGCAAGGGAGGCATGGGAGTCGTCTATAAGGCGCGGCAAAAGGGGCTAGATCGGCTCGTTGCCGTGAAAATCTTGCCACCGGAAATTGGACGCGATCCCGCCTTCGCCGAACGGTTCATGCGAGAAGCGAGGGCACTGGCGAAATTGAGTCATCCGAACATTGTCGCGGTGCATGATTTCGGGGATGTCGCGGGCCAATTCTATTTCCTTATGGAATATGTCGATGGCGTGAACCTCCGTCAAGCCATTCGCGGCGGGCAAGTTACGCCTCAGGAAGCACTCGCCATTGTGCCGCAAGTCTGCGACGCTCTGCAATTCGCGCACGATGAAGGCATCGTCCATCGCGACATCAAACCCGAAAATATTCTGCTCGATAAGAAAGGACGAGTGAAAATAGCCGATTTTGGCCTGGCCAAGCTGCTTGGTTCCGAACCGCTCGAGCATCATCTCACCGCCACCCATCAGGTGATGGGTACACTGCGATACATGGCGCCCGAGCAAATGGAAGGCTCGAAGTCGGTCGATCATCGGGCCGACATCTATTCACTGGGAGTTGTCTTCTATGAACTCTTAACGGGCGAAGTGCCCATGGGCCACTTTGCGCCTCCGAGCAAAAAAGTGCAAATCGACGTGCGGCTCGATGAAGTCGTTCTGCGGGCGCTTCAAAAAGAGCCGGAGCAACGATATCAGCAAGCGAGTCAAGTGCGCGATGATCTGCGCGACGTGGCGAGCGACGCACGCGAATCAGCCGGCGACGTCGATAATGTGAAACCTGGACCATCTTCTCCCAGGAGTGCGCTTCGACAGGGCTTGGAAGCACCGGCCGCGGCCCTGTTTTTCGCGGGATTGCTAATGGTCGTAATGGGCCTGGTGATCGTATTCTGGTTTGGTGCGACACTCGCCTCGTACGCACTCGCGCCGGCGAATAGTTCGCAGAATGGAATGACGGTAACCGTGACTAATACCATCACTATTTACCATTGGATGGCGTTCGTTTCCCAATTCTTGGCAGCTGGTGCGGGCATGGTGATCATGCTCGCTAGTTCGGCCCTGCGGCGACTCGAATCGCGAAAATTGGCGCAAGCGGGCTGCTACCTCGCGATGCTGCCCATCTCGCCGGCGTGGATCTTCGCTTTACCTGCGGGCGTGTGGGCGTTGCTGACGTTGCATCGCCCCAAAATCATTCGCCTGTTTGCAGATGCCGAACAACAGGAACACCGGGATTGGCACGAGGAGGCGTCGCTCTGGCAGGCGCATTTGGGCAAGTTCGGCATCGTTGCGGCAATCATCGCTTTGATTGGCACATTCACAACGTTTCTGCCCTGGGCCAGCATCTCGTTTTTCGGAATTCGAATCGTGACGTTCGGGCATCAGGGTTGGCCAGGCATAAGCACAGGTCTCCTGTTTCTAGCCGTGTTATTGATGGCAATCGTGACGGGCTATTTTCGCTTACCTCGCATTTATTTGAGGCTGTCCATGCTGGCCGCGGGCCTCACGGTGGTTCTAATTATCGGCAACCTCTTTATGCACGCGGGAATGCCCGTCATCACCCAAAGCCCCGTGTCGGTGAATGGGGATATGTCTTCGGCAGATGCAGAAGCGATGATAAAACCGCTGTTGAATGGATTTTTAAGCGGTCTGTCCGATGGCACCATGTTCGGCATCTGGATGGCTCTCACGGCCGGATTAGCCTTATCGATAGTGGGCTGCATTCCCATCTTCAAACCTCGTCTGGAGACCGACGACGCAGAGAGCAAGCCACGCCTATCCCGCCTCGCACTCGCCGGCGCGATTTGGATTCCCGCCGTGTGGTTGCTTTGGATCGGCATCTTCGTCGCAGTGGTCGTGTATACCGAGATGCATCGCCACGAACGGAATTGGCACACCTTCTTGGACATAGGAGTGGCAATTGGTTCGGTGCTGGCAACACTCATCGGAGGAATTGGGGCCATGCTTCTAGGTGCAATCGCGTTCAAGCAAATCCAGTGTTCCCACGGCAAACTCTATGGGCTGCGATTGGCTTTTACCGAGGTGATATTATTCCCCTTGCTGGCGCTCGCGGCGGTCATCTTCTATATTGCGAATCTAATTGGCTTCGGCGTGATCCGCTCGTTGCAAACTCCAGGTGATGGGGACGTTGGTGTCCCGACCTCGGGATTGTTTATTCTGTATGGATTGATATCGCTAACCGTCTGCTACTACGCGGTACGCGCGACTTGGCGTTGGGCGACCATGGAGACGAGCAGTAAATGACGCCGCTATAAGAGTTGCGCACGACGAGCGCACCCCCAGCAGAAAGTCAACAAATTGGCGAGTTGCTGCCGCGCGAATTGTTGATCGAGGCTGGAGCTCCCTCGACATCTTGCCGATTCAAACGATGCCATGCAGAGCCCGGCGACGCCCTGCAAAACGGATGGGGTGGGATTTGAACCCACGGTACCCTTGCGAGTACGCCGGTTTTCAAGACCGGTGCCTTCAACCGCTCAGCCACCCATCCAAACGCCTATTTTTACGGGGTTTTTGCAACATTCGAATGGTCGCAAAAACCATCCTGACACCCGATTTGACACCCGCCATCACCCCTCGGTAGAATGGCGTGTGAGCCAAGTTCCCCAGGAGACCACCGGTTTCCCATTTAGGGCACCGGTTGCCGCAGGTGTCAGTTTGGAGATGTCAAAGATGAAAGCCAATTCTACCAGCGCCAAACAAATCCAAAAGCCGAGGCCCGATTTTCCTCTCTTCCCACATCAGACGGGGCGCTGGGCCAAGAAGGTTCGCGGTAAGTTTCAGTTCTTCGGCAGCACGCTCACCGATCCTAAAGGCCAAGCTGCGCTTAACCTCTGGCTCGATCAGAAGGACGATCTACTCGCCGGTCGCCAGCCACGCGTGCATCGCGGCGATGGTTTTACGGTGCGCGACTTGTGCAATCGGTTTCTCACCGCCAAGCAGCAACAATTGGATACTGGTGAAATCGCCAATCGTACTTGGCACGATTATAAGGCAACGACCGATCGCTTGATTACGGAATTTGGCAAATCGCGGCTCGTGGAGGATTTGGCCACCGAGGACTTCGAAGCGCTTCGTGCGAGCATCGCGAAGACTCGTGGCCACGTTTCCCTGGGCAACGAGATACAGCGCATCCGCACCGTGTTCCGCTATGGCTATGACTCGGGGCTGATTGCCGCACCCATGCGATTTGGTCCACTCTTCAAACGGCCAAGCAAGAAAGTCGTGCGCATCGCCCGAGCCAAGCAGGGCGAGAAGATGTTCGAAGCTAAGGATATTCAGCAACTGCTCGAACTCGCCACTCCCCGACTCAAGGCGATGATCCTGCTGGCGGTGAACTGTGGCTTTGGCAATAACGATTGTGCCACGCTGCATATGCGGGCATTGGACCTCGATGGAGGCTGGATCGACTTCCCGCGGCCGAAGACTGGCGTGCATCGACGTTGCCCACTCTGGCCGGAAACCGTGGAGGCATTGCGATTGGTGCTGGAGAAGCGGAAAGCGCCGAAGGACGCAGATCACGCCGAGAATGTATTCGTCACTTTGAAGTTTGGCTCCTATGCACGTGATCTCGGTGGCGGACCGGTCAGCAAGGAGTTTGCCAAGATTGTGAAAACCGCTGACCTCGAACAAACCGGACGAGGATTCTACGCCTTACGACACACGTTTCGCACCATAGCCGATGGCTCGCGGGACCAACCGGCATGTGACCATATCATGTGCCACAGCCGGGACGACATGGCCAGCGTCTACCGTGAGCGCATCGACGATGATAGATTGCGTGCTGTAGCCGATCACGTGCGGGCGTGGCTGTTTCCGAAGGAGGAGAAGGCCGCCAAAACGTTCAAATCTAGTCGAGGCAAGACGAAACCAGAATAGGAATTAGCTTTATCTCTCGTAGATCAGGATCACTCTCTCCAAGTAAAGTTCATCAGTGACGACGTTCGTTGTACGCACGAGACGTCGATCGAGAAGTTCGAGCTTGTCGCAAATGATCGTGTCACCGTCGTCATATCGGATACGGCCGACGCGTCCCGCCCCAGTCGGTATGGCCCAGGTCACAGGCGAGGTGAGTAGGAGATAACTAACCTCGCCCTCTTTCTTTGTGACGCCCGAAAATGGCGTCACGTTTTCGTCTAGGACGCCCTCCCGGTCGAACCAAGGCAGAATCAGATCCTCTGTTCTCTCTTCCGTGAACGACCCGTCGCTGTTGATGCGTAACGTTAGACCCTGGATAGGCTTGGTTTGCGCGACAAGCTCGTTGCTATTTCCGTAGAGCCAATTGTCCACGCCATTGGCGGCTGGTTGGTCTCCAACAAATGGAACCTGGCCATTTGCCGACAGCCATGCAGAAAGATGCCAAACGCCGGCGATTGAGGGTTTCATCGGTTTGCTTAACCTTCTGGCAGCAGGATTTCGGTAACTCAAAGTGTAAGCGTCGATCCCCGATTTGTCAGCCGTACCCATTTCGACGCCGGTCCCAATTGAATAGGCTAATTGAGAGTTCGCTTCCTAACTCACCGCCGAGAGCTTGCTCGTGAGCACGGCCGATTCGCCCTTCGATCCACTGGACCAGGCCATCATCCGCCAATTGCGCACAATCCCAGGCGTATGGACCGACGTTGACTTGGACGCAATCGCACATATCGACGGCGAGGCAATCACGCTGCTCAATCGTTCGGGCATGATCGAAGGCCGCTGTCGCATCACCTTTGAACGGGACGATCCCCGTGAACTATTATCGCTGGTTGCGGTCATCAGCGGTGAATTTCGAGACCAGCCTCACTTCCTCTCCAGTTTCGGCCCAGGAATTCCACAGCATTGGATTGGTGCCGACGGCAAGGTGAATGTCCACCTGCGCCTAGCGTCCGATGGCTTTCACCAGATACGAAGGACCCATCAGGGTGAACTGGTGGTTCAGGACCTATACGAGAACGCATACCTTCCCCTCCACTATGTCCGGCGGCAGGGCTTTCATCGATACCGACCGGTGACGGAAGAGAAAGTGCGTATCGAATCAAGGGAGTTCAAGCAGCAACAATCTGCCCCTTCTCCTTCCGCGACAGCAAATGCTTCAGCGCAAGCCAGCGTCGGTGATGTGAACGTGAACGTGTCGAATAACATCGACCTCAGTGGCGTGGCTCAGATGCTCGCCGACCTCATGAAACGCTCGCCAGAACACGAAGAGTCGCGAGGCAAGAAGCAGACTGGTCGCCCGCCGAAGGATGAGAAAGACTCGACGACCAAGGTGCTCGCTGGCCTAGCCAAGTTGCACCGCTATGAGAACGGATCGGTTGGCGACCTCGATCTTCGAAGCGTTGCCGAGATCGCGGAAGCGTCGAGCACCTCGGATGCCAGCGTCAGTCGCGCGCTATGTGATATTTTCGGCGTGCCGAAAGACGGCCACAAGGCTTATGGCATCGCGTGCCGGCAGGAGCGTTTGGCAGCGATTCTGGCGGCGAAGATGTGTGATAAGGCGAGCTACAGGCGTTTTTGCGAGGAAGAAAGCGACGAGGATGAATGAACTCATTCGCTTACTCCCAACTGACCATCACGTCCGTTTGGGAAGAAATGGAGATTGCCCGCGATCGATTTTCATTCGAACTTGATTCGCTTTGAGACGTCGTCGATACGTTTCTTGTGTTCGTCCTGCAGCTTTTGCTCACGTGCGATCCGTTCATCCTCTTTTTGCTTCCACTCGCGGTAATGTCGATTGGTTTCGGCAACCGCCAATTGAAGCGTATCGCGATGATAGCGTTCGACCTCTTCGATGGTTGTACGATTAAGAGTTATCGTCGCGTTACTGACGCTCGCAATGCCTGGCCTGTGCATCGTTGTGAATCGGGGCGGGTGATTCCAGTTATCGATCAATTGACTCGCCCACTCTGTGGGTGGCCGGCGAGATAAAGCAAACGGGATCGCGTACAGCGCGCTGCCGGATGTGCCGTCATTTCGTGGCTGAGTTATTTCTTCGACGATCACTCGCGTGATTTTAATATCCGCGAAGTCCTTGCATTCAGACTGCGGCTCTTGATCTAACGCCGCATTTCGATTGATCGTTGCCATCGGCGTACCTATTGCCGGAGCCGTTTCACGCATGCCCAGTAGTGTACGGACCAGATCTTCGTAATCTCGTTCTGAATAAGGGTCGGCGGAAAGATTGATGTAGTACTTTCCCAAAAGCCAAGTCGGTGCGACTTGAGACCAATTGCCGCTCCGGAAGACTGGAATGAACTTCCGATGATTCTTCTGGACCATCACTTCCGCCGTCATTATGTCGCCCTCATAGCTACCCCTGTGAAGCTGTCATTGTTCCGGATGGAGGAGTTTGGCGGTGGAGATATGACGATGGATTTTGCCACTGGAGCGCGGCGGACGGGGCTTTTTGGGGCCGCGCACGTTTTTTTGAAAGCACTCGGGATGGACGTGCGCGGCGCAGGCTCGGAGGTGCGCGGCGAACTGCGGTCCCGTGAGGTCGCGGTAGCGGTCGGTCCAGACGGCTTCGGGCAGCGCGATCATCATCCCGCCGTAGTCTTCCGTGAACGCGGCGGCGAGATAGTAGCCCGACAATTGCTCGCGCTGGATCGTGGCCGCATGTTCGGCTGCGATCGCCCACTTCACCACGCTCAGCGTGTTATAGGTCACGACGCCGATCGAGAAGCCGAGCAGCGCCGCACCGGGATAGCCCAGCGTGTTGATTTCGCTGCGGAGGGACTGCTCGATTTCCTGAAAGGCGTTCTCGATCGTCCAGCGGCCGAGATACAACTCGGCGACTTTGTAGGCGTTGGCGTCTTTCGCCGGCAAGTTGGTAAGCAGGTGGACCTCCGTCTCGCCGGCCCGAGTCGGCTCGTCCAGCACGAGCGAGATGCGCCGCACGATCAGGATTTCTTCCTCCTGTTTCAAATGCAGCTTTTGCTCGTACAGCATGCCGCTGGCACAACGGCCGATCTTCTTAAGCTTCGTCTCGATGTCCCAGGCGAGGGTCGAGCCATGCTGTCGAAACAGAAAGCAGCCGCGGCGGTGCCTGATCCCGAAGAGGAAGCCGGTCGTGCAGAAGTTGCGGTCGCCGATCCACAAGTCCCCGGCTGCCACCGACGGAATCACCTCGGGCAGAATTCTCCGCTCTTGCGCTTCGCCGTCTTCGCAGGGAAAGAGATCGACGATCAGCATTCGATCCGGATCGAGCACCGCCAGGGCCTGCCCCGGCAACGGCCCGGAACCGACCGTCCGCAGCACGTTCAAGCGATGCTCCGTCGAGGTCAGGTGATTGCCATCGATCACGCGGGTTCGATAGCCGGCCAGTTGGGGCTGGCGGCGCGTGCCGAGCGCTGCCACCACCGGGACCAGTTTGGCCGCGGTCTCGCGGACCAGTCCGCGACAGACGGACGTCTCCGTGCCATTGAGCTTGTTGTACACCGACCTCACCGAAACCTGGAATTTGTCTTTCGCCCGTTTGTACGCTTGGTTGATCGAGTCGTGCTTCCGCCAGACCACCATTGCCAGCAGATCGACCACCGAGGAAAACAGCAACTCGCCGGGACGTTGCCGCACCGCCAGCTTCTGGAAAATGGCATCGAGCGTCGCTGGGGCGAAGACCTGTTCCAGTGTCGAACGCACCATCACGGCCACCGGCGCATGTTCGATAAACCGCGTCAACATTTCTTGAATCGACATAAACCACCTCCTGAGTTTTACTTAGGGAGAAACGCTCAGGACTCCATTATCAACCATTACGCCCCTGATAGCTGCCCGATGACAGCTTCACAGGGGTACCCTCATAGCCAACTCCCCCTTCTCTTGCCTCGGACCGGCTCTTGTATCGTGGCGTGCAGATAATGACGACGAAATGATTGGTTCGAACAGCCTGTTCCATAAAGGAGGGCAGTTGATCACCTGGGACCGCGGCCCATTGATCCAGAGTTACATCGACGCCGTCGGCGCGCAGACGCTCTGCAAGCTTACGAACCCATTCCATGTGAGGTTCGTCATCCCTCGAGTAAGAAATGAACGTTGTGGAGTCATCGGCAGCCTAACTGCGTATTTTGAACTGTTTCAATTTGAACGACAGGGTATCGCGCAGGAGCATTCACGGACAGCCACCTAGGCGCTTCATTCGAGGCTGCCGGTTAACAAACAGACTCGCATTTCACGCCGTTTTATTTCACCGTTTCATTGCGAAATGAAATGAAACGAAGAATTTTACAAATCGCAAATCGATTACCAGCCATGCCTTAGCGTGGCTGTTTTCGTTTCATCATCCGAGAAATGAAACGTGGGCACCTTAGTAGGAACTTTAGTTTTCTTAATTAGGAGCTCGATTCAGATGCCCAAATTCTTCACGACGAAACAAGTCGGCCAGCAGGTCGATGCTCCGGAATGGGAAATCCGGCGAATTGCCGATTCCCTACAGCCGCCGATCGCCCGACTGGGCATTCAGCGAATGATTCCAGCCGCTCGCCTTGAGGAAATTCGCCAGATCGTTTCCGCCCGACGTGAACGTACTCGGAACCCTGGCAATGCCTAACTGGCACACTCCGAAATCCGTCGCGGAGATGCTGGGAATCGACCAGGGCAAGGTGCTGGCGTGGATTCACACCGGGCAACTGATTGCCGTGAACGTCGCCGAGAGTCTCACGAGCCGCCCACGTTGGCGAATTGCCGACTCCGAGGTGGACGCATTTCTCAATCGTCGGAAGACGCAGCCGCCGCAACCGGTCAAGCGTCAGCGGAAGTCTACCGGCGTGATCGAGTTCTATTGAATGGCGAAGTTGAAGGAATATCATATGCCTCGTTCACGGATCGATAAGGAAGCATTGCTGGCCCAATGCCGTGGGCGTTGGCGTGGCATCCTGATGCAACTCGGGATAGGCGCGGAGTTCCTAGCGGGAAAGCACACGCACTGCCCAAAGTGTGCCGGCAAAGATCGATTTCGGCCTTTTTCCGATTTCGATGAAACGGGCGGCGTGATTTGCAGCCAATGTCACAGCCAGAAAAACGGAGACGGTTTATCGACGGTCATGTGGTGGTAGAATGTCGATTTTCCAACGGCGCTGCAACGCATTTCGGCGATCATCGGATTTACTGATGCAGTGCCTCATGCGACGAACGGAAAGAAGGGTTGCACATCGAAACCGCCCCCGAAACGAGCCGATCCCGCGACATGCCATCGCGTTTATGGGATTCTGTTAGGGAAGCTTACCCTTTCCTCAGCACATCGTTCTCAACTGCAGAAGCGACGCCTCAGTGACGAGGAAATTGACCGCAATGCTTATCGGACATGGTCAGGGAATGAAGCACTGGACTTTCATTCGACCGAGTGCGAAACGGTGCCAGGATTCGTGCAGGGACACTTTCATGCGGCCAAGGGGATTCTTATCCCGGTTCGCAACCTGCACGGAGAGATCGTAGCCCTAAAGGTGCGCGTTGATGGAGCCGCCAATAATAAATATCGGTACGTCACCAGCTACAGCGAGCAGTACAACCCCGACGGCGCAAAGGCCGACTGTTCGGTCCATGTGCCCATCGGCACGACGCCAGCTTGCGAGATCTTGCGTGTTACGGAAGGGGAGTTGAAGCCCGATATTGCCAGCGCGCTGTCGAACATTCCCACGATCGGCATCCCGGGCGTTGGCTCGTGGAAAAAAGCGGTGCCCGTCATTGCCGCCCTGCGACCCAAACTTGTGCGACTGGCATTTGACGCCGACGCTGCCACGAATATTGCCGTGGCCAGCGCTCAGCGCGAATTGGGACGTGAATTGATCGGCAAAGGCTTTGTCGTGGAGTTGGAAACGTGGGACATGGCAATTGGAAAGGGAATCGACGATGTGTTTGCGGCAGGTGAGACACCGGATGTCATAACCGGAGCGGCGGTAGGTATCCAGTTGCAGCAAATTTGGGAGGCGGCAAAACGCTTCGGGCAGTCAGCCGAACCATCCTCAAGCACGCCGCGGCCGGATGAGCCGCCTTCCGATTCGTACCAGATTGAACCTCCGCCGACCTTGCGACAGCTTGTGCGTAATTACCAATCGATGCGGGATCCGATCATCCACGGACTATTACGTCGTGGTGAAACAATGAATATCATCGCACCGCCAAAAACGGGCAAGAGTTGGCTCGTGAGCCAGTTGGCGATCAATGCGGTCACCGGTCACGAATGGCACGGCTTCCAATTGGAACGGGGCAATGTGCTGATCCTGGATAACGAACTGCACGAAGAGACTACGGCCAGTCGTATTCCGAAGGTCGCAGATGCTATGGGAATCGATTTCGACGCGATTGCCGATACATTGTCGATCCAGAACCTGCGTGGTAAGTCGTGGGACATCTTCAGGCTTAGGCAATTCTTTGAGCACTTTAAGCCCCGTGATTTCAATCTCATCGTTCTTGACGCCTTCTATCGCTTCATGCCCAAGGGTAGCGACGAGAACGATAACGGCACGATGACCGACATCTACAACGCGCTCGACAGTTATGCCGCCATGCTCGATTGCGCATTCGTGTGCATCCATTACACTTCCAAGGGCAACCAGAGCAATAAGGCCGTGACGGACGTAGGTGCAGGCGCAGGCGCACAGAGCCGGGCAGTCGACACCCATCTCGTTTTGCGTTCGCATGCCGAATCCGGCGTGATTGTTATGGACGCAGCCGTTCGTTCGTGGGCACCAATCAATCCGATTTGTTTGCGATGGGATTGGCCGCTATGGCATCGCGAGGACAAGCTCGATCCTGCGCAACTGAAGGCAGAGCGGCCAGGAAGAATTGGATCAGGAACCTCAGGCGGCCAGAAGCCAAGTCGCTTTGAGCAAGTGAAGGTGGAAGTGCTCAAGCTATTGCAAGCGGGTCCCGCCACGAAGAACACATTGAAAACTAAAATCTCTACGAGCGGCCAAGTGATGAAGGACGTGATCGAGGCGATTTTGGAAGAGGGTTTAATCCAAGAGTGCAAGGTTCAAAATCAGAGGGGTGAATATGGCGGCTATTGTTTGGTTTGAAGGTACCCGGACAATCCGGACGAACCCCGGAAATTCCGGTTTGTCCACGGTGGACGGACGGACGTATGTAATACGTCCGTCGTCCTACGTCCGAGGTCGCCCCGGGGTAAGAAGTTGTCCGGGTCGGCCAAAAGGAATGCATTGAACTTGCCGGTGATTTTGTTAGCACCGCCACAGCGAACTTTTGGCAGCGTGGAGGTGCGCGATGACTAAGCACGATAATCCGCCCGGCATCAGAATCCGCGTGGCGAAAGACCGGATGATTCAGCTCGTCGACCGAGAAACGGGCCAGTGGATCGCCAATGTGCGATGGCGACCGTGTGGGGTGGTGTGCTTGGAACTAGGCGATAACGTATCCAAACTACTCGCCCCAGAGACTCGTTCGAAAGACACGATATAATTCCATCATGAATGCCCCGATGAAAATTAAACGACATCTCAACGGTCTGCGAGAAAGCCTAGACTCGACTGACTTGAGTTGTGCGCCCGATTCATTGATCTGCCCACTTTGCTGGCAGGAAACGCCACGCGGTGAATTGAGTATCGAGCATGTCGTTCCATTTCAAGTCGGCGGACGTCGAGAAACTTTGACTTGCACCACGTGCAACAACTTGCATGGTCGAACATTAGACTGCCACATCGTCGGCTTTCAAACGGCCAAAGATCAAATCCATGGGCAGGAAAAATGCCTGTGGTGCTGAATGTACTCGGCAAACGAATGGCCGCGGACTTGCATTGGGGTGAGAATCGCAAGGACTTCTACGTAATCGGAAAAGCCACCGATCCTAAAGCAGTTGCCCATGTGCAAGGACGATTCAATGCGGACAATGTTTCCGAGTTCTCATTTACGATGCCATATGGATATTCGCCGCCCAGGTTCCACGCTGGACTACTTCGTTCTGCTTACCTAATCCTTTTTCGCACCTTCGGATACCGCTATGCTTGCCAGCCGATTGTCCAGCAACTTCGGCTTCGCATTCACGATCCGAACCTTACGGAACCCGATCTTGGGGCGATGATCGTAGAACTCAAAGACTTTGATCCATCAGTCGATAAGAGCTACTTCGTGCTGCCGTACGAGATTTATGAAAGGCAATTTTACTTCGTCATAATCCGGCTGAAGCGGAAGACCACCAGTCACTTGGGCGTTTACATGCCGGCATTTGAATGTGACGATGTCGCTACGTTTCTGGAAACCCTCGACCGCCATAAGCAGGTTGCCGATGGTAAACGAACCTCGGTCTCCATCGTGGGCCCGGTCTATTGTGGTTGATGTTGGTGGAGCATGAACATGCCGTATGTGATGAAACAATCGACACAGGATTTGTTTGCGACGCTTCGAGTTGCAATTGAACTATGGAGTATTGAGGCGAAGCACCGGGATGCTTATGTGCGAGGAAGTCAGGCTCGAAAGGATATAGCCGAACAGATTGTTCGTAATAGAGAGTGGCTGGGCCGACGAGAATTCCTCGCAGGATTGCGATACGGAATTGCGAACGCAACACGACGCACTTAACTAATCGTGCGTCGCATGATATAAATATAGGTGACGCATACATCGCGTCCCAGCATCGACCAGCGCAGTAGTGCGGTCGCTGCCGAACCAATAACGTTCGGTGGTGTCCGCATTTTCTTTTGGAGTGCGACGCCACCGGCATAACAACCGAGCGTTTCATGTTGCCCTCATTCCACACGTTCGGCACCACGTCGCACCCGTTCGCGTTTGTGGCGTCGTGCGCCGCAATTGGCGTCACGGGCCAAGGTGGCAGAACTCGCGAACTGCGCCGCCCTGCGCAAAGACCACAAAAGCACGTGTCTTTAGGGTCGATGCCAGCCTACCCCCGCCGGTCTTTAGGTACTTCCAGACGCCCTTAGACCCGTTTTGGCGGCGGGAAAACGCACAATTCACAGCACAGTTTGTTTTGCTTGTCCGAATTTTTAAAGGCAATGAGGCTAATCACTTACGGAGATTTTCATGAAGATCGAAATGTGGCCGCTGGACCAAATTAAGCCGTACGAAAATAACCCACGCGTGAACGACGAGGCAGTTGGTCCGGTGGCGGAAAGCATCCGCGCCTTTGGCTGGCGACAACCCATCGTGGTGGATTCGGACCATGTGATTATCGTCGGCCATACGCGCTTCAAAGCGGCGCAAAAGCTGGGCCTCGCCGAAGTCCCGGTTCACATGGCGACCGATCTGTCGCCTGAGCAAATCAAAGCCTATCGCTTGGCGGACAACAAGCTCGCGGAACTCGCCGAATGGAACATGGACCTGCTGCCAATCGAACTGGCCGACCTCAAGGCGTGTGATTACGATCTCGGCCTATTGGGGTTCGACCAAGACGAACTCGCCAAGCTGCTCAACGGCGATGTATCGGAAGGCCTCTGCGATCCTGACGAAGTGCCCGCGCCGCCCGATGCCGCGATTACCCAGCCCGGCGACGTCTGGATCCTGGGCAACCATCGATTGCTCTGCGGCGATTCCTCGAAGCCAGAAGATCTCGATAAGTTGCTTGCTGGCGCGGTGATTCATCTGGTGAACACGGATCCGCCGTACAACGTCAAGGTCGAACCGCGTTCGAACAATGCCATTGCCGCGGGATTAAGCTCATTTACCAGCACGCATCATCAGGGCTTGGACGTCGCCCGGCATCCAGAGAAATCGAAACCAACCGGCAAGAAGCTCCGGGCCAAGGATCGTCCGCTGGCCAATGACTTCGTGACCGACGGTGAATTCGATGTGCTGCTCGACGCGTGGTTCGGCAATATGTCACGGGTGCTGGAAGCAGGCCGCTGCTATTACTGCTGGGGCGGATACGCCAATCTCGGCAACTATCCAGCACCTTTGAAACGGGCCGGTTTGTACTTCTCGCAAGCCATTGTGTGGAACAAGCAGCATCCGGTTTTGACGCGCAAAGACTTCATGGGCGCGTTTGAAATCTGCTTCTATGGGTGGAAAGAAGGGGCCGGCCACAAGTATTTCGGGCCGAATAACGCCACGGACCTCTGGAACGTGAAGAAGATTCCACCGCAACAGATGGAGCATTTAACCGCCAAGCCCGCGGAACTCGCCGTTCGTGCGATTCAGTATTCCTCGCGTCCCGATGAGAATGTGCTCGATCTATTTGGAGGCAGCGGCTCGACACTCATCGCAGCCGAGCAAACGGGCCGTAGGGCGTACCTCATAGAACTGGATGTGCTGTATTGCGATGTGATCGTAGATCGCTTCCAGCGTTTTAGCGGCAAGCCAGCAATCCTCGAGCGCACCGGCACGTCGCCCATTCCTATGAAACCTCGCGAGGAAACGATGCGGTAAGAAACCGGACATGTCCGGATTTCGGAAAGAGAGCCAACAGATGATCTACCTCGCCAGCCCCTATTCACATCCCGACCGACGCGTTTGCCAATCGCGTTTTGACGCAGCGTGCCGCAAGACGGCCGAGATCATGCGGACCGGTCGCTTGGTGTTTTCGCCGGTTGTGCACGGGCATCCGCTGGTGCGTTTTGGCGTTCCAGGCGACTGGATGTATTGGGAATCGTTCGCGCGGCATCAACTGCGGTGGTGCGATGAACTCGTGGTGCTGATGCTCGATGGCTGGGAGGAGAGCCATGGCGTACAAGCAGAGATTCGCATGGCGCGGGAGTTGGGAAAGCCCCAGGCGTTTGTGAGTCTGAACATGCTGGCGAACGTAGCACGGAAGCAATGACGAGGAACGTAGGATGCCGAATATGATTTGCGTTGCTGGAGTTCTGTGTGTTAGATTCGCGAACGGTGCTTTCGTTCCGCATTGGGAAATTAGCAATGGATCGCCACCGCCGTCGGCTATCGATCTGCGGTGCCGCCCTAATTCTGTTGAGCAACGTTCTTCTCTTGCTGATCGGGCCAGATGCCCACGAATTCGTCAGCATTGGATTTATGTTAGGGACGTTATTTGGTCAAACCACACTGGCGGCGGCGTGGGCGGTATTGGGGCCACATGCGCTCGTATTGCGACTGCCGCTGTCGCTGATATGGACTGTATCTTTGTTTGCAGCGGTTGTGATTCATGCGGGCATGTACGCATTCGATCCGGTCGTCTTAATCATCGGGGTCGTGGCGTTTGCCCAGTGGCTCTTGATACTGGGCTTTTTCGGCTGCCTTGCACGGTGCTACGGTTTGTGCGTTGGAAACCCTGCCCAAGCCGACACTACTTACCATCCACGCAACCTTCAATTCGGGATTCGTCAGCTGATGGTGCTTACCGGAGTTATCGGCGTAATCTTCGGCATCGGCCGTTTGGCACTCCCGCAGCTCATACAGGTCGCCAGCAACACATCAGGGTCGAACGGGGAGGCCATAACATTCTTGTTCCTCGGAGCATGCGCCATTCTTATGTCTTTACCGCTGCTGCTCGCAGGCCTCCTCCATCGATATGCGTTCCTCTTGGTCGCTGTTCTTCTTTGCTTAATTGGCGTCGGGACGGTTTGGCAATTGCCACTCCTAAAAAGCGTTGGCGGGGTTGGCCCGGATGCGATGCATCTCGTTTGGATCAACTTCTTCACTTGCGCATGGACGCTCGTCTTCATCGGATTGGTTCGTTGGTGCGGTTACCGACTCGCCACACGTGCTTCCACGACCGAGGCGAAGCTCCCCGCCTAGCGCCACCCGTGCCACCACGTTGCGTCCGTTGCGCTCCCTTGGGCGATTGGCCCACCAACGACAAAACGCCCCGACGTGCCGAACGTGGGGCGTTCAGGGCCGTATCCGTGGCCGCTACCGCTTCTGGCGTTTGGGTTTCGGCAGTGGCGGATCGAGTTCGTCGGCTACCGCCAACAATAGATCGAGCAGGTCGTGGGCATCGAGCCGAGTCGAGCGCCGACCGGCGGCTAGTTCCGTTTGCATCGCGCTGGTTACCTTGCGGAGTGCATCGGCCATGCGATGTTCGGGCGTTGTGGTTTTCATGGCGGCGACTCCTAGTTCGCGGCGGCGAACAAACCGCGTTCGGTTTTGGTGAAGCGGGATTCCTCGCCCTTCTCCGCGATCTCGCGAATGATGGCGGAATACAGCGTGGCATGGGGCGTCTTGCCACCGGGGCTCGTCCAATAGCCTTTAGCCGCGATGCCCTCGATCATCGCTTTGCAGTTCAGCGGCTCTTTCGTCTCCGCCAGCAATTTCGCCGCGGCATCGATCGCGCTCAGCTTTTTCGCTGGCGGCTCCGTGGTCGCCTGGGCCTTCTTCTGCGCGGCCTTGGCAGGTGCGGGCGCTTTGCATTTGCCGCAGAAACGCTCGCCACCTTCGTCGGTCCAATCGTGGTCGCCCCCCTTCGGGCATCCGCCTACGGCAACCGTCTTCGCCGGCGCGGCCTTGGCCTTCTTGTTGGGAACCGCCTTGGCCTTGGTGGACTTGGGGGCGGCGGTCTTCTTCGCGGTCTTGGTCTTGGACATGATTCGTCTCCTCGTGAGCAATGGAATGGCTGCCATCATCAGGCGGCGGGAACCACCCACCGCGACGCGCTCGTTGCGCGTTTCGGCTTAGGCACCAAAGGTGTGTTCCGCCAAGCCCGCTTCGAGAAAACCCACAATCGCTTGCGTGATCTGGTCGGCGGCGGGTTGGTCCAATCCGCGATCCCAGTTGAACGTCGTGGTTTTGTCTGCGAGGCGTTGAATCCAAAGTTTCGAGATGCGGCTATCGCCAAGTTCCCAGTCGGGGTTCTCGGCGTGTTCCGCAAATACCAAGGCGTCGAAGCGGTGCCCGTTCAATCGCCCGCACACCCAAGTGCCGCCACCCGAGGCGCGGCGCGTGGTCTTGGTAATTTCAAAATCACATCCGACATCGAATTCTTCGTGGTTGATCATCTTTCGTTCTCCGGGATGGTTTCTGCGTTACGACAGACACACAGGAGCCATGTTTTTCGGAGCACAGCAAGCGCTCCTGGCGCCATTCCGAGCAGAATTCTCAGCTTTCTTTCCGAGGGCTAACCCATGGCGGAAGAATCGGATAAAAGCCCTGTTTCCGGCTTGAATCCCGGCGCATTAGCCATTGGCGATGCGGTGCGGATGTTATCGAAGGTCGGAGGCCAATCGATTACGGAAAGCATGCTGCAAGATGATCTCGCGATGGGCGCGCCGACCAATGCGAATGGCACGATCAATTTGGTGCATTACGCGGCATGGCTCGTACAGGAGATGGCCGGTGGCGACTAACCCGCGGAAGCTAAAACCAAGCGAACTCTGCCGCTTGCTCAACTCGACCGCGCTGGGCGAGGTGATTAACGAGCGGCAACTGCATCGCCATCGGACGCGGGCGGGACTGCGGATTGGAGACGCCAAGCACATCGATCTGCTCGCCTATGTCGCGTGGTTGGTGCAGATGCGGCATGCGCCCAAGCCGGAACCCAATGGCGATCCGTATGAGAAGCTCAAAGAGAACGCGCGAGCCCGCAATGTGGCGTTGGCCATCGCCGGTCGTGACATCGGCGCTTTGCCGGAGGTGGTGAATCCTGAACGGAAGACGAAAGCCGCCCTCGATTTCCGCTTCTTCTGTGAAGCTTATTTCCCGCAGACGTTTCATCTGGCTTGGTCGCCCGATCATCTAAAAGTTATCGGCACCATCGAGCATGCGGTACTGCGCGGCGGCTTATTTGCCATGGCCATGCCTCGTGGTTCGGGCAAGACTTCGATCTGCGAATGCGCTTGTATCTGGGCGGTGCTCAATGGACACAGCGAATTCGTATGCCTCATTGGGAGCGATGAAGGGCATGCCATGGATATGCTCGACTCCATCAAGACGGAACTCGAAGGCAACGATCTACTGCTGGACGACTATCCAGAAGTGGTGTTTCCCATCCAAGCGCTCGATGGGATCGCCAATCGCTGCAATGGGCAACTTCACGCCGGGCAGCGAACACATATTGGCTGGACGGCGAAGGAAATCATCCTGCCCACCATGCCCGGCAGTCCGGCCAGCGGCGCCATTATCAAAGTGGCCGGCATCACCGGTCGGATTCGGGGCATGAAGTACAAACGCTCCGATGGACGTTCGGTGCGTCCCACGCTCGTGGTCTTGGATGATCCCCAAACGGATGAATCGGCCCGTTCGCTGTCGCAATGCGCTTCCCGTGAGAGCATCCTGGCGGGCGCGGTGTTAGGACTTGCCGGTCCCGGCCACAAGATCAGCGGCATTATGCCGTGCACCGTGATCCGTCCCGGCGACATGGCCGATCGCATCTTGGACCGCGATAAGCATCCGCAGTGGCAGGGCAATCGCACCAAGATGGTGTATGCGTTCCCGACCAACGAGAAGCTGTGGGAGGAATACGCTCGCATTCGGGGTGATAGTTTGCGTGCCGAGCGGGGCTTAAGTGACGCCACGGAGTTCTATGGGAAACATCGACCAGAAATGGATGCCGGTGCCGTGATCGCCTGGCCGGAGCGGTTCAATCACGATGAACGGTCTGCCGTCCAGCATGCGATGAATCTCAAATTGCAAAACGAAGCGGCGTTCTATGCCGAATACCAAAACGAGCCATTGCCCGAAGCGACGCCATTCACCACGCTGATCTCGGCCGACGAAATCGCCATGAAGATCAATCGGCTCAGTCGCTTCACGGTGCCCAAGGCCTGCACGCAGCTCACCGCGTTCATCGATGTGCAGGGAGCACTGCTGTACTACTTGGTTTGTGCCTGGGAAGAGGATTTTACCGGTTACATCGTGGACTACGGTGCCTATCCCGATCAGCGTCGGCATTACTTCACGCTCCGCGATGCGCAACCCACGCTGGCCAGCCAAGCGCCCGGCGGAGGCCTGGAAGGTTCCATTTACAAAGGCCTGGAAACGCTCTCGCAAATACTTCTAGATCGCGAGTGGCTCCGCGATGGCGGTGGTGCCATGCGAATCAGCGCCTGCTTAATCGATGCCAACTGGGGCGCGTCGACCGATGTGGTCTACCAATTCTGCCGGCAATCCACCTTCGGTGCGATCCTCATGCCGAGCCACGGTAAGTTCATTGGCGCGGCCAGCATTCCGTTTGCTGAATACCGGCGGCAACCTGGCGTCCGCTTTCGACACCACTGGCGCATCCCGAGCACAGCTGGCAAACGCGTAGTGAAGCACCTGCTGATCGATACAAACTACTGGAAGTCATTCTTATTCGCGCGGCTGGCAGTGGGAATGGGAGATCGCGGTTGCTTGTCGCTGTTCGGGACGAACCCCGATCACCATCGCTTGCTAGCCGCGCATCTTACAGCGGAATATCCCGTGACGACGTCGGGTCGTGGACGCACCCTCGAAGAATGGAAGCAGCGTCCTGACCATCCCGACAACCACTGGTTCGATTGTTTGGTCGGCTGTGCGGCTGGGGCATCCATGCAAGGTGTGGAGCTGGCAAACGTGACCCGCGATCCGAGAAAGAAGCGTCGCACGCTGGAGGAATTGGCGAAGAGGCCGACGGCGGCGGAATTGAAGGAGTGGAGGGTAAGGTATTTGTAAGGGGCGTCCTGAGAAAACAAAGGCGATGTCGAACGTTTTCGTGAATCGTCCCAACAAATGCGTGGCGTGGAACTCCCCAGCCTGACCCGCGATTCCAGGAAGTAACGGCATACGTTGGCCGAATTAGCCATGGGCAGATCAATTGCCTCGCAGTTGAAGTACGGATCGTGGTTTAAGAATCAGAGGCGAGTGTAATGCAAACGCTTCGGCATGAAACCGTAAGAGAACTGACGTAACATTTTATATCGAATTCGTCGATAGAATAATCGTTTCGGTCTAGATCCAAGTTACGCTGTGGACGAATGCACAAGACATGCAGCATAATGCGGTTTACTTGATTGTTGAGAAGAAGCCAGCTAAAGTGCGGCGATTGGTCAAGACTGAACTCGCAACTTGCAATGCCACCCAAAAGGTGAATGTGCCATGTTCTCGCCACAAAAAATATCGGCTAGAAATTTAGCAGAGCGGCGCATCATTCGAGCGAGGTTGAAACGCTTACGGTTGCTCGCGGCGGAGCTTTTGGAAGCTCGCCATGCATTGGCGGTCGATATCCAATTGTTGTCGGATATCAATCCGATTCCGCAAGGTTCCGCTCCCGATAATCTGCTCGAAGCAAATGGCGTGCTTTATTTCGCGGCGAATGGCGGCTCAAGCGGCGTGGAGCTTTGGAAGTCGAATGGAACTGTCGCTGGCACAACGCTGGTTAAAGATATTAACTCAGGACGCGGCAACTCGAATCCCAGCACATTGATCAATGTCGGAGGCACGCTCTACTTCGTTGCCAACGACGGCCACAGCGGACGTGAACTCTGGAAATCCGATGGCACCGCGGCAGGCACCAAGCTTGTCAAAGATATCAATCCAGGATCTGGCGATGCTTATTTTTCTAGCCCGGAGAATATCGATGGAATTCTTTATTTCTCGGCCAATGGTGAACTTTGGAAATCCGATGGCACGGCGGCGGGAACGATTCTAGTTAAGGATATCGCGTCGGGCATCGCCCCTTATGAATTCCCCAAGACCTCGACGCCCAACAGTCTTCTGAATGTAGGTGGCGTGCTGTACTTTGCGGCAACCGACGGTCCCCATGGAAGGGAGTTGTGGAAATCGAATGGAACGACGGCCGGCACCCAACTCGTCAAAGATATCGCACCCGGCAAAAGCCTGGGCCAAGCCTTAAGTTCATCGCCCAGCGATTTCTTCAATATTAACGGCACTCTCTATTTTCTCGCGAGCGAGCCCTTTAGCAACATTCGCGAGCTTTGGAAATCCGATGGCACCGCCGCGGGAACCGTGCTTGTAAAGGGTTTCACGAATGGAGGCATCACGCCTAATTCCGCCGGTGAAATCACGAGCGTTGGCAATCAACTGTTTTTTAGCGCAAACGGCGGGGAAGGGGCTGAGCTTTGGCGGTCGGACGGCACAACCGCCGGAACCATGATTGTTAAGGATATTTATCCTGGTTTCGTTGGAGAGTTTCCTTACATCTCGTTCAACCAGTCGTTGCCACAAAATCTGACCAATGTTGGAGGAATGCTTTTTTTCACCGCGAATGACGGATTGGGAGGACGGGAACTTTGGAAATCCGATGGTACAGAAACAGGAACTTCTCGTGTAAAAGATATTCGCACGGGTCTGAACGGTTCTGATCCAAGCCTGCTGGAAAACATTGGTGGCTCACTGTATTTTGCAGCGAACGATGGTCAAAGCGGACGCGAACTTTGGAAATCTAATGGTACGACCGCAGGTACGTCGCGCGTCAAAGATATTAATGCGGGTATCTCCGATTCGTCGATTAGCGCGCTCATTGATTTCGGTGGAAAAGCTTTTTTTGCCGCGAATGATGGACAACACGGGACAGAACTTTGGAAATCGAATGGCACGGCGGCGGGAACGACACTGGTCGCCGCGCTTAATTCAGTAACTAGCGGTTCGAGTGTCGCGAATTTTGTCATCGTTGATGACGCATCGTTTTTCGCTGCGGATGATGGCAATTCGGGTCGCGAGTTGTGGAAGTCCGACGGCACGGCGGCGGGGACATTCCAAATCAAAGACATCAATCCTGGACCCGGCGATGCTTTGGACGCGGCTTATGCAGATCCAGTGAATATCGGCGGTCTGGTCTACTTCGTTGCCAACGACGGCCAAAGCGGAAGTGAACTCTGGAGGTCCGATGGCACGGCGAATGGCACGACGCGCGTGAAAGATATCCGCACAGGAATGGCTTCGGCCTTGCCAGGCGATCTCACAAACGTGGGAAACGTGCTGTATTTCACCGCGGACGATGGGCAAAGTGGACGTGAACTCTGGAAGTCCGACGGCACGGCGGTGGGCACGATTCGCGTGAAGGATATACACGTGGGTGATTCACTAGGTTTCTTTGGCAACCTAACCAATCTAGGAGGTGTACTCTACTTTTCGGCGGACGATGGTCAAAGTGGGTTTGAACTTTGGAAATCCGATGGGACAGAAGCGGGGACAATCCGGGTAAAAGACATTAATGTGGCAAAATACGGCCTTGATAACACTCTCGGCTCGCAACCTAGCAACTTTTTCAATTTCGGCGGAACCCTTTATTTTGCCGCGGCGGACACGCAAAGCGGGAAATACACGATTTGGAAAAGTGATGGCACCGAAAGTGGAACCGTCCTTGTTAAGGCCACGAATTTCATTTTCCGTCCGGACGCATTCACGAACGTCGACGGAGAACTCTATTTTGCGGGTAAGAATCAACAGTCGAACCCTGTACTTTGGAGATCGAATGGCACTACTGCGGGAACAGTGGCGATCAAGACAATCTCAAACAGCAGCGGTTACGCCCAACTTTATGGACTTACGAACGTCGGAGGCCAGCTCTATTTTTCTCTCAATGACGGTCTCGTTAGTCCAACCGCGGCGGAACTTTGGAAATCCGATGGCACTCCAGCCGGGACGGTGCTCGTAAAAGATATTAATCCGGGCAATGGCGGTTCCCTGCCCGACAATTTTACGAATGCGGGCGGTGTGCTTTATTTTACCGCCGACGATGGGCAAAGTGGGCGTGAACTTTGGAAGTCCGATGGCACGGCAGCCGGGACCGTGCTAGTGCAAGACATCAGTTCGGGAAGTTTTTCCTCTCTTCCGCAAAATCTTCTTTATCGTGACGGAACTCTCTTTTTCTCTGCCGACGATGGACTTCACGGACGAGAGCCGTGGAAACTAGAACTTCCTTACACGGCGCTCATCGCATCGATGAATGCTGCCGGAAACGTGCAGATATTGAGTAAGACCGATAGAAACGACAAACTCACCATTTCTCGGTCGGGCGCGAATTTGCTTATCTCCGATGCCAGTCCGACTCCATCTGCTCGAATTTCGATCAATGGCCTCGCCGAGGCCAGCGGCAACGGCACAAAAACAGTATCCATTCCGCTTGCCACCATTCAAGCAACGGGAAAGCCATTGGTGATTAATACCGGTAGCGAAGATGACATTGTGAACCTGGATACGAACAATCTTTTCAGCAATGGTCCCATTCCAGCGACTGGACTAACCATTGCGTTAGGCGCCGGCGAGGATCGATTCGATTTGGTGAAGAATCCTACCGCGAACGTTTGGAACATTACCGGTGCCCAGTCAGGTTCCGTCGCAGTTGGATCGTTAGGCGCCGTGGTTTTTAGTGGCCTGGAGCATCCCCAAGGCGGCAATGGCAAAGATGTCTTCAAACTCAGCAATGCAGCGGTCGCTAATGGCATCCTATCGCTCGATGGTGATACGGGAAGCAATTTAGATTCCGTGGAAGTGGCAAGGGACGCCAACTACACGCTCACGAACACGCAGCTAACGATCCTCACTCAAGCAGCCGGGCAGTTCGATCAAACGTACTCTCTGGCGAATATAAAAACGGCCATCCTTACTGGCGGCAACAGCGATAACTTCCTCGACGCGAGTTTGTTCACCGGGCCGGTCGTTCTTAACGGCAGCGAAGGAAATGATGTCCTGTGGGGCGGCTCGGGCAACGATAAACTCACCGGCGGCAATGGCCACGATTGGCTGAGCGGCAACGCCGGCGACGATATTCTCATCGCCTGGAATGGCCGCGATGTTCTCGTCGGAGGCGACGGCATCGACCAGCTCAACGACAAGAACCTTGCTGTGAGCGATTACGGCGATGACATCCTGATCGGCGGTCGTACCAGCTACGATACGAACAAAGCGGCTATCGATTCAATTATGGTGGCTTGGCTCGGCACCGAAACCTTCCTCAATCGCATCCAGAAAATCAAAACGACCGGAGTCGGCAGCGGTTCGTATAAGCTAAACGCATCCACGGTGTTCGACGATGGCGTTACCGATACTTACTTCGGCGGCATTGGCAGCGATTGGTATTTCGCTCGCCTTACTCAAGCGACCGGCAAAGAAAGCACGGACGCCACTGGTGTCGAAGTGGGACAAATCGTCAATTTGTAAGTTTTATTTCGGCAATGTCTTCCCTTCCTGAAAATCAGCGTATCGCTCTTCTCGGTAAGTACCAAACGCCGAAGTGTCACATTGGCCAGTGGGTCGAATGCGAAGTCCGCGTGCAAGTGAAAATCATCGGGTGAAGGGACTCCAAAATTCCGTGGCTCTGGGCAACCGGTGCTCATGGCGGGAATGTTTCCGTAATCGTTTTCAAAAATCTAGCGAAGGCCGCGCCCCTTGAATCCAATCGAGCCGTGTGTCATTGGTGGGGCATCACGGCGCAACTGTTATACCAAGTGGCGAAAGGTTTTAGGAGTTTCTAATACGAATGCCGGTACACTTTCGCTGAAACGGGAATACTTCAGCCAGCCTTGCGCCGATGAAAAACGCCGAAGGGCCTGGGCCAAATCCCGTGATCCCGTTCGGATCGCCAAGATCACCGCCAGCAAGATTGGCAAGCCTTGATCGCCTGAAGTCCATGAAACGATGCGACGCGGTAAGTTGGGCAGGGGAAGTTTCACGCCGATATTCGTTATTAGCCATCAGAAACGCGGGAAAGTTTTGCGGGATGGTTTGCACTGGATAGGCGGCTCGTCGGTGCACAAATGGCTAACTTACTCTTTTGCTGCAATCTGAGGATAGACGAGAAGAAAAAATATTCCAAGTGTTACCATGATAACATCGGTTATCATAAACCCACGGTTCATAATATATCCGCATATACCGCTGCCGACGAAGTACAACAACAAGAAACACTTAACAGCGGCACGGGATTTAGAAGGTTCTTGTCGAACGAACAAATAGGCGCCGATCAACGCCGTTTCCAAGGTCGAAAACCATAAATGAACCCATCCTCCCATCAAGAAGACATGTTCTTTCGAGATCAGGTGTCCGGCGTCTTCAGACTGCCTAAGCTGCCAGAAAGAATGGGTAATAATATTCAAGGTCAGCGATAATGCGGTCAAGGTATAAATCCGGCCTCCGCGGCGCCAATCTATTGCGTGAACGACATAAAAATTAAACGGAATAAAGATCCAATCGACATACATGACCGTCAGATGGGCGAACAGCAAATCCGTGGTGCCCTCGATCAGGGAAAGGCAATACTGCAATCCAAAGGATAGGACGGGCGCCAATGCAAGTAGAATGCCCCCAATTTGCACTGAAGTCGGACACCCAATGGATCTGTAAGAACCTTCAGGTTGCGCGACGAGGGCCGTTGCCCTAGAATCGTTGGTGCTCATAGCTTGGTTACCACTTGCAAAGCGTTCGAGAAATCAGATCGGCAATTTACTTTTGCATGTGTGTCGCGTATGGCCCGCTCCTTCGGTGGCGATCAAGTCGCGGCGTCGGCGCGCACCATTAGGAGAAGTTGCTGAATCCCGCATTGCAACGTCGCATGAACGCCTTCCCGACCGAGGAGAATTCGAAGAAAAGTCTGCCACTCCTGGAGCAGCCCGCCCTGGTCGCTGTCTCGTTCCGCGAGGATCGATCCAAACAGCAATTCAACGTTTGACAGCATTGCGCCGGCCCCCTCCCGCGGTAATATTCCGTTAATGTGCGTCTGTAGTTTGCTCAGAAATTCCCGGAGCGACAGACTATCAGCACATCGCCAGGCGATCCCCCGCTGCGACTGAATGCCTTCGAAGTAACCGACGAGCAACATGCGAAAGTAAGTGCCCGGCGGGACACTGGGACGCCCCTTCTTCGCATAGAACGGCTCGCAGAGATTCTCCACCCACGGATCGAAACCCGCCTCGGCCAGCAGTTGATTCAACTTGCGATAGAACACATGGCCGACCGACTTGGGCAATTGGTCGGCCATGATGAACAGTTCCGCCTGCCGTTCCTCGCTCTTCCTTCCCATCGACATGCCGCGTTCTCCGTCACCTGGACTTTCGAATCGATGTAGGTTAACGGCTTAAGGAAGAATTTCAACAGGCTGTTAACTCCCACTCCAGGTAAGGTGCATCGTCGAAATCGAGCCGGCCATGATGGACGGGCGATAGTTCAATGTTACTCGTCCTTTTCGACTCGGGATTGAACTTTTTGTAAAGCTGAGCGAGCGTAGGTCTGAACGGTGCGATTGGACTTGCTGTTTGCCAAGCGTTCTAAATCCACCACCGATTTTTTTGTGCCAATGTCACCAAGGATATTGCAAACCGCCGTTCGCACTTCTTCATCTTCGCTCGATATGAGCGCTAAAACCGCGTCTTCAGCGTCTGGCCCTACTTTCTTTAAGGCACGTTCGGCAGAATCCCGATCCGCCGGTTTGACCAATAGCCTTGCGAAAATATCCACAAACTTAGGATCTTTTGAGCAGAAAGCCAGCAATTCAATGGCCTGTGCGCGGTCAGTACGATCCTTGCCCTTTGCCAGGACGAGCAAGGTAGGCACATTGGTTTCGGTTCCCCATTTTTTCAGCACGTTAAACGCAAATAGCTTAAGGAGGGAGTTCTCTTTTTCCAGTAAGCAGCCATCGACGGCCTTTGCCACCTCTTCTCGGGCTTCGGGAATCGGCTCCATGCTGGCGAGCTCGTTCACAACCATTGCAATATTTACTTTCGGATCCGGCTTGGCGCGATAGGCCTCCAGGGTTTGCAAAATAGTCCGCACCTTGGCGAGTTGGTTTTCCGGCAGCTTTGCCTTGGCCGCTGCTTCCATTCGAGCTTCCGACTCTTTTCGACTCGCCTCAAGTTTCTTGTTCCATTCTTCCTGAGTCAGCGCCTCGTGAAGAGTATAAGAAAATTGGAAGGGCGATCTCGAAGTCATGTTGCCGCGGGTGACCTCCGTTTGCAGCTTCAGTTCGCATTTAATCGGATATCCTTTGGCGACATCGAATTCAATCGTGCCATCGCCGCTCAACGAAAAGTAGTTTTTATCTTTCTCGCTGCCCGGCGTTGAAATCTCATAGTGCTTGTGAATGGTTTGGATATCATTAATTCGTTCCCCCAATTTGTAACGTTTTATGATTATCACCGGCAGGAAAAGGGGCTTGGCTTCTTCGGGACGCGTACGCAGAGCATCGAGCGATGAGCCGTATCGTCCCGGATAGCCCCTCAAGCGACTTGGCAACGATGAACGCCCAAGATTCGCTGGATACTGATTGGAAGATTCCGTAGCGATGGCCACGGCCGAAACTTCGCGGGTTTCCCAGGAGGACTCCAAACTGCCAGGAAGCTTGTCGAACACCATGCTGGCATACGTTCCGATGAGTAACGGCAACGCCGCATCGCGATCGGTCGAAATCACTTCTCCTTCGCGCGATGCGAGCAACTTGCCGTCCTGATGTTGCATCCCCGAGCTAAACGAAGCGCCGCCGGCAAACGCGGTGTAATCGCAGTAAAGGCTGTTTTCTTGGCTCGCGCCAAAGGTCGATTGAATGAAACCAATGGCAGGTGTTAGTTGGCGCGCCAGTTCAGGACCATCTAACACCGAGTCATTGGAGGTCGCCTTGATCGTTATGCCGTGCGTTTTCAATAAGCGAAGTGCATCGCTCGAGGGGACCGCGAACCCCACGTTAGATACGGAGTCGCCGGTTAATCCTGAACTGCAAATACCGATTACCTGCCCACGATTATTGACGAGAGGTCCGCCGCTATTGCCGGGGTTAATCGCGGCATCGATCTGCAACAGCTTTTCTCCCTTTTCCACGAAGCCGGAGATTGAACCACGCGTAATTTTCAGGCTCGTTCCAAGAACATCGGAAAGAGGGAACCCCATAGCTCGCACTTCCTCTGCCAACTGAACGGCTTCGGAATTCGCGAGGGATGCGACAGGTAAATCAGTCGCCTCGATTTTCAGGAGGGCCAAATCATGTTTCGCATCCGTTGCGATTATCTTGCCGACATACTTCTTTTCCTGGAGCGTAACTTCTATCTTTGCGGCGTTGCGAATGAGATGATGGCAGGTAACCAAATAGCCATTCGGCGTGACAACAAACGCGGTTCCAGACCCTTGCCCGCGACCGGCGTCGGAGATTAGCTTGGCAACCTTATCCCGCTCAATCACATTCGGCGCATAGGTGACCATGCCTGATTGAAAATCTCGTCCCGACGTGTCTCCATCGGTTCGCACGCGAAAATGGTAAGAATAACGCATGTTCGGTTGAAAGTTGTAAGCCAGCGGCGTTCTTGGGATTTCAACTTCCGCGGGCTTGTTGTCAACCTCCGCCGGCTTCGTAATCGATAGCTTTGCCACGGAACCGTCCACCGGTGTATTCGGGACTGCGGCGCCATTACCTGAGACAGGGTTTTTCGGCGATTCCACCGACGGTTGCGAAACGCTCGCCTCAGGATTGGCGGTACCTGTGCTTAACGGCGATACGGCCGGCTTGGACGGGGGAGCAACCAATTCCTCTTGAGGCGGGGGCGATACCGCGAGTGTCTCCTCGGATTTCATGGCGATGGGAACCTGACGGAGCATAACGAACAGGGCCACGCCAACGGCAACGACTAACGAGAGCGCTATTGCCGCCACGCCTCCGCCGATCACCAGCAGCCAAACCAGCGGCTTCGTCGACGGAGTTTCGGAGGATGCTGGTGCCAATACAACAGGTTCCAGGCGAATCGCCCGCAGCTCGTTTGTAAACTCGGAGTGACATAGATAGCACACCACACGCGCTCCAGCCGGCGGCAATGATTGTACCCGCATGGTTTTTTTGCAAACGGGACAGTCCAAGGGATATGCCATTTTCAACCTTACCAAGTATGGCGCGACGGGACAGAATGAGTTGCACGCGCAGTCGTGCGGCTGACCGCTCATCTTAGGGAATTGGAAACGTTATTTCTACTGGCAAATCCGCATTGAACGTGGGATTTCTCCAATCACTGCACGGGACTACAGCGAGAATGGCTGAAAGAGAAATTCGTGAAACCATCTGATGTCACCGACACCAGATGACACTCGTTTATGACCGGTTGCGCCTATTAACGGACGACTCGGACATCGCACCGAATCTTCGAGTATTTGCCAGAATGTCGGCGGGCTGTGGTAACGAAACCGCACCCGAACTTCCAATTTTCAGCGAGGTTTTGGTTATTACGCGAAAAAAGGTACGCGGCGTAAACGTGACGACTTGGATAAATGGCTTGAGCTTAAAGTGATCGGAGCCGAGCGGCGGCGATGCGAAACGGTAAGGTTGCGGATGGCATAGGTCCGTGTAAAATACCGTTTCCTTGGCTGAAAAATCGATTGCCGGTTGATTGCATTCGTGATTAACTGTTTGAGCCGCGAGCAGGATGAACTCGCGTGGAGGCGAATTGTGAACCGCGCGAGTTTATTGCGAAGTGTGGCGGTCGTGCTATTCGGCGTGGGCGCATCGATAGCGGGATGCCGCGGACAACGCGTGGCGCCGCCGGCCCCTCCTCCACCTGTGGTTACGGTCACTCAGCCGGTCACGTATCCCGTTCAAACCTATTTCGAATTCAACGGTAATCTGGATGCAATGGAGGTGGTGGAAGTCGTGGCCCGCGTGCAGGGTTTTCTCCGCGACATTTCCTTCACCGAGGGTGACGAGGTCCAGAAGGACGATTTGCTATTCACCATCGATCCCCGCGAATATGCCGCCGCCGTCAAAAAGGCGTTAGCGGACAAGCGCAAGGCCGAAGCCGAGTTGAATCGGGCATCGTCCGAAGAAGCCCGCATGAAAAAGCTCCGCGCCACGGGAGCGATCAGCGAAGAAGAGTTCGAGCAGCGGGCAACCGCGCGCGAAGCGGCCGAGGCGACGGTCATGCAGGCGGAAGCGGCGCAAGAGGCGGCGGAACTTCAAATGAGCTTCACGGAAATCCGCTCGCCCATCGACGGACAAATCAGCCGCACGCGAGTCACGCGGGGCAATCTTGTGGGGCAGAGCGGAAACACCCTGCTGACGACGATTGTAAGCATGGATCCACTCTATATTTACTTCGACGCCCCGGAACGCGATCTGATCGAATACCAGCGCACGATGAAGGAAGAGCAACGCAACGAAGTGCTCAATCGTTCCATTCCGGTCGAGGTGGGCGTCGCGACGGAAGAGGGATATCCTCACATTGGCAAGATCGACTTCCGCGAAAACCGGGTCGATATCGGCACGGGAACGGTGCGCATCCGGGGACGAATTCCCAATCCGCGCGTGCCGCCGAGCAATGCGCGGCTTCTCTATCCCGGCCTCTACGCGCGCATCCGCATTCCGTCAGGTGAACCGCGCCCGTTGTCGGCCATCCCCGAAGATGCCTTAATGACGGGGCAGGAAGGCCGGTTCGTCTATCTAGTTGGCGAGGGAAATGTAATTGAAAAGCGATCCGTGAAGGTCGGGCCGCAAATCTGGAAGGGGGAGCCAACGAAGAACGAGCAGGTTGGTTGGTCGCTCGCGCCGGCTGAAGCCAGCGGGGAGGCCGCCGAGGCTGGAGAACGCACGGTGACGCTGGTGCCTTCCGTGGTTGCCATCGAAAGTGGATTGAAGTCGGACGATGTGATCGTTATCAACGGTTTGACCAAGGCTCGTCCGGGAGCCGCCGTCGCGCCGGTAAAGCGAAAGCTACAGCCGCCTCCAACGGCGGTGGAAAAGAAGTGAGATCGGTTGCGACCCGCTCGCTAGAAAAGGTTCGTCCGCATGTTATCACGGTTCTTTATCGACCGTCCCGTTTTCGCCAACGTCATTGCCGTTCTAACGGTTCTGTTCGGCATTGTGGCGTTATATCGGCTGCCGGTGGAGCGTTATCCGGCCATTACGCCGCCGACCGTGGTGGTGAGCGCCAACTACCCCGGCGCCAACGCCAAAGTGGTTGCCGATACCGTCGCCGCTCCCATCGAGCAGCAGGTCAACGGCACGGAAAACATGATGTACATGTCTTCCACCAGTTCGGCCGATGGCTCCTATGCCTTGACCGTCACGTTTGAAATCGGCACGAATCTCGACGACGCTCAGGTGCTCGTGCAAAACAGAGTCGCCATCGCCGAGCCGAGTTTGCCCGAAGAGGTCCGGCGGCAGGGGCTCGCGGTCAAGAAGCAGTCCTCAAACATCGTGCTTGCTGTCTCGCTCACATCGGCCAGCAAACGGTACGATGGCTTGTTTCTCTCGAACTATGCCACGTTGCGTCTGCGGGATGAACTGAGCCGCGTCGCCGGTGTCGGTGAAGTGATGGTTCGCGGAGTCGGCTCGTATGCGATGCGGATTTGGATCGACCCCGACCGACTCGCCTCCCGTCAGCTCACCACGCAGGATGTCGTCGCGGCATTGACGCGACAAAACGTGCAAGTCGCCGCCGGTCAGATCGGCCAGCCTCCGAGCCCCGACGGACAACGGTTCCAAATGACGATCACCACCTTGGGGCGGCTCTCCGATCCCAAACAGTTCGAGGAGATCGTGATCAAGGCCAGCGGCGCCGGACAACTCGTTTATCTGCGCGATGTCGCCCGCGTGGAACTCGGCGCCCAAAGTTATGACTCCTTCGCCACCCGCAATGGCATGGACTCCGCGAACATTTTGATCTATCAATTGCCCGGCTCGAATGCGATCGACGTGGCCCACGCGGTGCATGAAACGATGGAACGGATCAAGCCCAGCCTGCCAGATGGCATGGAATATAGCATTCCGTTCGATACAACGAAGTTTGTCGAGTCGGCGATTCACGAGGTTTATAAAACGCTGTTCGAAGCAGGCGTGTTGGTGCTGGTGGTAATTCTCGTCTTCCTGCAAAGCTGGCGAGCGTTGCTGGTGCCCGCGACCACGGTCCCTGTGACCATTATCGGTGCCTTCGCGTTCATGCCTGCTCTCGGTTTCTCGGTGAATATGTTGACCCTGTTCGGACTCGTACTGGCGATCGGCATCGTAGTCGACGACGCGATCGTCATCGTCGAGAACGCCGCTCATCATATCGAACAAGGCATGACGCCGCGGGATGCCACGATTCAGGCCATGAACGAAGTCACGGGGCCAGTGATCGCAATCACCTTGGTGCTGCTGGCTGTGTTTTTGCCCACGGCGTTTATGGCGGGCATCACCGGGCAAATGTATCGCCAGTTCGCACTCACCATCGCCGCCACGGCCGTGATCAGCGCGGTGAACGCGCTCACGCTTAAGCCGGCCCAGTGTGCCGCCTACCTGAGGCCACACACGGGAAAGAACGTCTTTACGCGGATCTTCGACACGATCTATCGGCCCATCGAGCACGGTTACACCCAGTGCGTGCAGTTGCTCGTGCGCGGTTGGGCGATGGTGCTGATGATCTTTGTCGGGCTCGCCGCGCTGACCGGTTGGTGGTATCAGGCCACTCCGACCGGCTTTCTGCCGACCGAGGACCAGGGATACGTGATCGTCGCTGTGCAATTGCCCGATGCCGCTTCGCTCGACCGCACGCGAGACGTAATGGATCGAATGAATGCCGTGTTCGCGGAAACCAAGGGGGTCGAGCACTGGTTTGTGCTGGGTGGGTTCTCGCTGCTCGACGGCACGAACGCCTCCAACGGCGCCACCGCCTTTGCCGCGTGGTCCGATTGGTCGCAGCGCACCACGTCGGACCTATCGCAGGAAGCGCTCGTCGCCAAGCTGCAACGAGAGTTCGCCAAAATGCAGGAGCCTTTCGTGCTCGTATTGGTTCCACCGTCGATCCAGGGTTTAGGCGTGGCGGGCGGGTTTCAAATGCAGGTGGAAGATCGGGAGGGCGTCGGCGCCGACATCCTTCAAGAACGCACGCAGGCGATCATCGACGCGGCTCGTCAGCGACCGGAGATCGGCGCCGCGGCCACAACGTTTCGGGCGGGTGTGCCTCAGTTATATTTGAATATCGACCGCGTCAAAGCCGAGCGCATGGGCGTGCTCCTCAGCGATGTGTTCTCCGCGCTGCAGGCCAATCTTGGCTCGACCTATGTCAATGACTTCAACAAGTTCGACCGCACGTATCAGGTGCGCGTGCAGGCCGACGCTCGCTTCCGCGGCGATCCTGGTTTGCTGCGGCGGCTGGAAGTGCGGAACCGCGACGGGGGACGCGTGCCGCTGGGAACGCTGCTGGCGCCGGAGACTCGAATCGGGCCGCAGTCGATCACGCGCTACAACCTATATCAGACCGCTTCGATTACCGGCGGTGCGGCGGCGGGAGTTAGCTCGGGGGAAGCGCTCCACACGATGGAGCAGGTGGCCGGCGAAGTTTTGCCGCGCTCGATGGGCTATGACTGGACCGGCATCGCGTTTCAAGAGAAGCGCGTCAGCGGCGAGGCGGTGGTCGTTTTCGCCTTGGCCGTGCTGCTCGTTTACCTGGTGCTCGCGGCGCAATACGAAAGTTGGCTGTTGCCGTTGGCGGTGATTCTCGTCGTGCCGCTGGGGTTGTTGGGCGTTGTGGGGGCGGTGAACCTGCGGGGCATGGACAACAACATTTACACGCAGATTGGCGTGGTGCTGATCATCGCCCTGGCGAGCAAGAACGCGATTTTGATCGTGGAATTTGCCCGCGAGTTACGGCTTCAAGGCCGGACCATTCACGAGGCGGCCATGGAAGCCGCGCGAATGCGGTTCCGCCCGATTCTCATGACCAGTTTCGCGTTCATTCTGGGCGTGCTGCCGCTGGTGTGGGCCGAAGGCGCCGCGGCCGCGAGCCGACAAGCGCTCGGCACCGCGGTCTGTGGGGGGATGATCACCTCGACCGTACTCGCCGTGTTCTTCGTGCCGGCGTTTTATGTCGCCGTGCAGGGTTGGATCGAATACTGGAACGGCCCTCCCCCGCCCCAACTTGGGGAAAACGCCCATGTCGCTGCCGATTCGCATCCCCCTGTGACACCACCGCTGGCGGTTGCTGCGGAATAAGCTGTCCACAGAAACCACTTTACTCGCGGTCGGTAATCGCGCCCGCGACGAGGCGCTATTTGTCGCCGATTTTTTGTTCGAGCTTATCTAATTTCTCAAGCACTGCGTCGAGGGCGGATTCCAAACGGCGAATCCGTTTTTCCAGATCGTTGCCGCCTGCCGCTTGCATTTTGGCGGCTTCGTTTTCGGCATTGCGTTTGGCTTGTTCTTGGCGGGCCAGTTCCATTATCTTCTGTTGCTCCGCGATTTGCTTTTGTCGTTCGGATTCCCGCTCGCGCTTGACGCGCTCGTAATCCGCGGCGGGGCCCAAAACGATCGCCGAGAGTTCAATCCGGGCGCGCTGTTGTTCCGCATCGGTCACATCCACAATAAAAGGGAGCGCATAGGCCCGCTTATCTTTGGGCAACTCCGCACCTGTCAGCAGACGATACGTTTCCGGTGAACTGCTCAGATCGGGATTCCGCCGATTGGAAGGATCAAAATTGGGACGCGACTCGTCGGACGAAGCACGCAACTTATCGAGATATTGGTTCCACATTTTCGGTAGGTCGATGGTGAGCTTGCCTGTCTTTTCGTCGATGACCATTTGGGGATGGTCGCGCACCAAGGTGAATGTATATGGGCTCTTGCCTCCCTCGGCTTGCAGAACAACTTCTAACGGTTTCTCGGCGCCGGTTGGCAGCAGTTCAGGAAAACGAATCGCCAACGGAGGCGCCGCTTGTTGGCGAACCGTTTCCGGGATGGTAATGATCCACAATTTATTTTGATTGAACGCCAACACTCGGTCACCTGAGAACACCACGTGGCTGTGCTGACCCGGAAAAAAATTCGACATATGTGGATCGCTCCAGCGGCGCTGTTTTTCCAGCAAAACGGAATAGAACGTTTTTCCAGTTTGAATATCCAAGAGATCGATGAAGAGCGACCTCTCGCCCGCTTTTTGGTCGACGGCATGACGCATTCCCGCCAGTACCGGATAGTCCGTGCTGCACACCATCCAATTCAAGCCTCGATTTTGCAGCGTCGCCAAGAGTGGCGAGCGTCCGTTGACTTTCACCGCCTCGAACGGTTGCCAGCGGCTGATGCCCTTCAACGTCGGCTGGTTTTCGGCGAAATCAGAAGGGTACATAAAGCCGCGTTCATTTCGATTTATCGGAAAGTCCACCAATACAGGCAGTGGTTGGTGGTTCACAAAACAATGGATATAGCCGCTGGTGCTATCAATCACTTGAGACAGCCCGCGGAGTTGATTGGGCCCAACCGGCTCGCAAAACTGATTGAGTCTGGCAAGCATCGTATCGCCTGAACGATTCAGGAAATGTTTCGTGTCGGCTTCGAGCGTATCGCGGCTGAAAACCTGAACGCCGTTGATGGCGGCGACATTCGCCTGGGAACTCGTGATGACGGCAATGCGGTTTTCCGGCAGAAAGCGAATGCCGCGCGGAACGCCGTTCAAGAAAACTTTCGCCTTGCTGGACTTCTCGTCGCGCCCTAAACGATAGAGCACGTTGTTGTTGGCGAGCGTCACGTAGATGTTCTTCTCGTCCAACACCGCATCGGTAATCCGCGAATTGGAAGTTTGCTTGCGCACCAGCGTCGCTTGAGGAAGATCGATGACCGCCATTTCCGTGGGCACATCGGCGGCATTCTCCGTTCCCATGCGTGGATCATTTTCGTTGGCGGTAGCATTCGAACCCCACACCAACGCGTTCTTACCGTCGGGCGACGCCGTTACGCCTTGGATCCGGAGATCGAGGGTCACCGATGGAGGCTCGACCGTCAGCTTAATCGTCTTCTCGTTGGTGCGTTCTTTGAGCTTGGCGAGTATTTTGATTTCGTACTCACCGACATCGTCGGTCGTCGGCACGACGGTTAACTTGGCTTTTGACAGTTTCACGAAAGGAGGACCGGAAACGAGTTCGACAGACCCTTCGGTAAAGGATTGCGGATGAAACGATTCCACCGGCAATGCGCGCGTTTCCGAAGTGAAGACGGTGAGCCGGGAGGGCAACTTCAATTCGAGACGCGGCTGCGGCGTCAGTCCCGTGGAAGCGATCGCGACGATAAACGCTTGGGACCGCACGCCAAAAATGACTCGCTCATGCGCGAGGTCGAAGCGAACGGTCGGATCCGATTTTCCATTCGACCCCTCGTCATCGCCGGAAAACTGGCCTTTTTTCTTCGGTTTATTGTCGGTTGCGAAGTTCTCCAAGATAACCTGCGCCAGCGATTTTCCGGTGGAGATCGTGTAAAAATTCAACACGACTCCGCTGGGAGAAACCGCTAAATCGTGCCACGGATGCAAGGCAATCGGCATGCCGCTGTTGAACGACCTCACTTGTCCTTCGAGATTCTCGGGATACAACGTGTCACCCATCGCCCAGAACCGGCCGCAGGGATCGGCCATGACTTGCCCGCGTGATTCATGCGCATCTTTCACGGACTGGAACGAAGCTTCGTCCTCATTGACGCGAATGAGATTCACCCCGCTCGGCGAAACTTTGCCGCGGCCATCGGGCATGAACCAGCGGCCATCGTACGACATGACCGCATGGGAAACCGAATGCGAGCCGATGGTATGCGTTTTAATTTCTTTGCGAATTTGCAGCGTTTTCAAGTCGACTTGATAGAGCTTCTCGGTGCTGGAGGAATCGCTCGAATCCGTGAAGCCATACACATAATTGTTGTTCGCCTGGGAACAGAACATGGCGATCGGGCCGCGTCCGGTAATTTGCACTTTGCCGAGCGATTTATTCGTCGCGAGGTCGATGACCTGGAACGATGAATTTTTCAAGCAACTGACGACGAGATTTTGATTCTTGACGATCATTTCCCGCGGACCGCCGGGAGTTTCAATCCGCTGGATTTCCCCGCCGGTTTTGCTGTCGTATTCCACGACCACGTCGGCGTCGGGTAACGATGCGAACAGTCGGCCCGTCGACTCCTGTACCGCCCAACTTCCCACGTTCCCTTCGACGGTGATGGTTACGACGTCCGCCGCCTGGCCAATGCCAAGATTCCAGCTAAGCAGCGCTATTAAGAAGTACAAAGGAATTCGAACAGGCCACATGCGATGTCCCCTGAAGCGGCGAGCGGTACCACGGTGTAAGTGGCTAATTTAGCGGACGCCCGCAACGGCTGTCAAGAAAGCGCAGCGCCGCGACGATTCGTTCAAACGGCTCGCGCGATGTTGCACATCAACCAGCGCAGGACTAGGGGTTTCACGGGATGCGAATTTATCCCAGCTTCCAACCCGAGCGATATTCGCGGCGGATAAACGGCGCGGCCTCAGGTGCGTTGGTGACTTGGAGATTGGCTTCATCCCACTCGAGCTTCTTGCCGACGCGATAGGCGACGTTGCCCAAATGATTGGCTTCGGTGAGCCAGCCGGAGTATTCGAAATCGGCGGAGGTGGGCGCGCCGGTTTTGCAGGCGTTGATCCATTCGGCATGATGTCCCGGAGAACGCGGAATCGACGGCTCGGGCGGTTTGTAGCCCTCGAATTGGTTTTCGGGCAGCAGTCGATACTTGCCATAATCGGCCAGCAACATGCCTTTGGAACCAATGAACAAGCAGCCGTCGCCCCATTGCGGAATGCCCTTGTTCTTCCAGATTTCCGGCTTGTTCACCCCCTGGTGCCAACTCACTTTCACCGGCGGCAGGTCGCCGCGAGCGCCGTATTCATACGTGGCACTCATGGAAGCAGGGGCGATTTCGGCATGGGCCGGCGGTCCGCTGGCTTCAATGGTGAGCGGCGCTCGCAGCTTGAGAGCCCAAAAGGGAAGATCGTTCCAATGGGACCCTAGATCGCTCATGGTGCCGTTCCCAAAATCCCACCAGCGATACCATTTGGGACCGGGGAAATAAACGTTGCTGAAGGGGCGCTCGGGCGCTGGTCCGAGCCACAAATCCCAGTTGAGTCCAGCGGGCACGGCGTCGACCTTTTCCGGACGTTCCATAACATGCACGATGTCGCCCCCAGCCGCCTTCGCCTCCTCGGGAGTTTGACGTCCCCAGGCCCGCGAGACCCACACATGCGTTTCGCTCACGGGGCCAATCGCGCCGCTCTGAATAATTTCCACCACGCGGCGATAGTTCTCGGTGGCGTGAATTTGAATTCCCATTTGCGTGGCGACTTTCGCCTTCGCCGCCGCCAGGCGAATTTGGCGAGCTTCCCATACGTTGTGCGTGAGTGGTTTTTCGCAGTACACATGCTTGCCAGTTTGCAGCGCGGCCATCGTCGCGAAGGCGTGGGTATGCTCGGTTGTGCTCACCACCACCGCATCGAAATCGGCGGCGCGATCGAAGACGCGGCGAAAGTCCACAAACTTTTTCGCGTTGGGATATTTCGCTGCCGCGCCGTTCAAGGCATTCTCGTTCACATCGCACAGGGCCACGATATTTTCGCTGGCGACGCTGCTGAGGTTCGATCCGCCGCGTCCCCCTGAGCCAATGATGGCGATGTTTAATTTGTTATTGAGGTTTTGGCCCCGCAAAATATTAGGCGCAGTGAACACCACGCTCGAAGCCACGGCGAGACGATGGAAATTTCGGCGGGAAATGGTCATGGCAGCGAACTCCAAGGGAGGAGGCGAATAAGGGAGGGGCACCCGATAATTTCTATTTCGGGAGTTGCGCTATTCTTACCGATTCGTTTTACGTAAGCAAGCAACTTTTGGGAGCGATCTTGAATGATCTTCGTTCCCGTGCGTCACCGCTGGGCAAGCCATCTTGCACTCTCTGGCAATCATCGGGAACGAAATTCAATCGCGCAGCTTGGCGGCGACCATTTGAGTGAAGGCGGTCGAGAGGTTTTCCAGGTGCGGCTGGAGATAGGGGAAATGCGTCACGTGGTCGTAATTCACACGCATGGCGGGATTGCTTTCGAAGAGCAACAAGCGGCCGTCGGCCAATTGCGCGAAATCGATTCCCACATAATCGAGTTCCAATCGGCTGGTCGACTCTTCGAGCGTGCGAACGGCTTCGACCCCTAAGCATCGTCGCGGATCGTGCAGGAACGCTTGCTCTTCCTCGCGCAACCCGGCATTGTCGCGCATGAGACGATGGCGATCGGCGCTGTGCACGTTCCAAGCATCGAACGCGATGCGATGTTCCGGCAACAGCCGCGCGCCGATGCGAAACATCCGCATTTTGCGGAAGTAACCATCGCGGCTGCGGAAATCGTGATAGTCGATGGCAAACAATTCCTGTTGCTTGGCATAACCTTGCAACGCTTGGCGTAGCTCGGCTTCGGTCCGGACCACGACCATGCCGATGCCCGTTTGACTCTCCAGGGGACGCAGGATTAATCCCTGGGGCGCCGCGTTCAAGCGGGCTTGCAATAATTCCACTTGAGCCGGCACGCGTTCCGCGCGGGGCACCACGAGTCCCGCCACTCCGGCGAGTCGGCTCGCCACGTTATGCCGCCACGTTTTGAGCACCGCGGCGGGAGTGTTCACCACTGGCGTGCCGGTCGCCGCGAGCAAGGTCGACGCCCGGCGCAAACACGCTTCTTCCATGGAGGGATCGGCAATGCTGTTGATCACGCACGCATGCTTTTGAAACACCTGCCTCAGCAGCGATTCTTCTTCGGCCGTGGCATCAGGTGCCAGGAAGCATCGCAGGTAGCCAAACTTCGGTTGGCGCAGCAGCGCTACCGTGTCGAAGTGGCCGTGGTTGATCGTGAACTGCATGCCCGAGGGATCGCGCGGATGGAACTGCAAATGCGCGGCGCTCCCTAAGCCGTATAAAATGAGCACGGTTTTTTCGCCAGCCGCCGGTGGTTTGCCTGCGGAGACCACGTGTCGGCGCAACAGCCGCGCCATGGCTTGCCGCGCGGCGTCGGTGCGACCTCGCGCGAGTTCCAACTGAACGAGCCGCTGCGAAACTTGCACCAGGTCCTGACCCCGCGCCTGCTGCTGGACCTGCGCGAGAAGTTGCGCGGCGTCATCGAATCGCAACTGGGACAGCAGCGCATCCACCTGGGCCAGGATTTGCGACAGCGTTAATTGTTGGGAACCCGACATCCTGAAAGCTCGGCATCGTTTTGCTCAGAATAGTTCGCGGGCGGTACACGAAAAAACCCGCGTTGTTCGCGGGTTTTAAGAATCAAGCAGTACTCCCTACGGGATTCGAACCCGTGTTGCCGGACTGAGAACCCGGAGTCCTAGGCCTCTAGACGAAGGGAGCGAGAACTGTTCATGCAATGTCAGTAAGCTCTTTATTTTTACCGCCTTTTGACGATTGTCAACACCCCCCACCGACTGGTTAGGAATTAGCTGGAAACTAACATTCGCGGCCTTCAGCAGAGGCGGAGCCTCCAAGGCAGTGCGTTACTAGGCAGGAGCCTAGTAACGAGTAACTCCTTCCGGCGATCGAGAATGTCGCAAATTGCGGCGGGTTATTGGGGAGTGGGGTTGAAGAATGTGCTCTCAGCCGGGAAAATGGCGACTTACGGCGTACTTTTCCCGGCTGCATCGCATGCGTATTTTTCTCGCGGGTATTATGCAAGGCTCGCATTTAGCGGCAGCCATGCATGAACAGGACTATCGACCTCGGTTGCGGCAACTGTTGGCGCGGCATTGGCCCGCGGCCGAGGTGTATGATCCGCTGGCGGACCACGCCGATTCTCTCGATTACACGCCACACCGTGCACGGGACGTGTTTCTGAAGCATAATCGCATGTGCCGCGAGGTCGATGTGCTCTTCGCTTTCGTCCCGGAAGCCAGCATGGGCACCGCAATCGAAATGTGGGAAGCGGCCCAAGCCGGGCGAATTGTGGTCACGATTAGTCCGTTGGAATTGAATTGGGCCATTCGGTTTTGCAGCGACTTGGTTTATGCTGATTTTGCGGGCCTGGAACTCGATTTGGCGAGCGGATCGCTGCAACGTCGCATTTCAGAGCTGCAAGCCCACAAGCACAGCACGGAACCACGAGTATGAAATCCATTTTGTCCATCACTCCCGAAGAGCTTACGGGTTGGCTCAAAGCGCACGACCATCCTGGTTATCGCATGGGGCAAATCCGGGAATGGGTTTTCCATGGACGAGCGGGATCGTTCGAGGAAATGACCAATCTTCCCAAACGATTGCGGCAGCAACTGAGCGAAGATTTCACGGTGTTTTCCAGCGAGATCGTCAAGCATAGCACCACGAACGACGGCACGGAAAAGCTCCTGCTGCAACTGCACGACGAAGGCCGCATTGAATGCGTGCTGCTCCGCGATGGCGATCGCCGCTCGATTTGCGTCTCCAGCCAAGTAGGCTGCGCCATGGGATGCGTGTTCTGCGCGAGCGGGCTCGATGGCATCGATCGGAATCTTACCTCGGCGGAAATCGTCGAGCAGATGCTGCAATTGCAACGCTTGCTCCCGCGCGAAGAACGGCTGAGTCATATTGTCATGATGGGCATGGGCGAGCCGTTGGCGAATGTCGACAATGTGCTCGCTGCGCTCGAATGGGCATCGAGCGAACCAGGGCTCGGCATTGGCGCTCGACGAATCACCATCTCCACGGTCGGCTTGCCCACGGCGATCGATCGTCTGGTTGCCGAGAATACGCGATTCAACTTGGCGGTTTCGCTCCACGCGCCGAACAATGCGCTCCGCAATGAGATTGTGCCGGTCAACAAGTCCATTGGCATTCACGATATTCTCGAATCGGCCGACCGCTATTTCGAAGCTTCCGGCCGCAAACTGACGTTCGAATATGTGTTGTTGGCCGGCATCAACGATCGTCCCGAACATGCCAAGCAGTTGGCGCGGCTGCTCGGGAGTCGTCCGGCGTTATTGAATGTGATTCCTTATAATCCCGTGCCGGGTCTTCCTTATGGAACGCCCACACCGGAAGCGATTCGCACCTTTCGCGAGCTACTGGAGCAAGGGGGCATTAACGTGCAATTTCGCGTTCGCAAAGGGGATCGCATTAATGCCGCCTGCGGACAACTGCGGCGGTCCTTTGCCACGCCCCTGGTGCAATTGAACGCCTTGCCGACTGAACCGCAACCGCAGTGATCTTATGGCTCGCGCACTCGCTCCGCTGAAAGCGTTCTATTCCGCCTTCGAGCAGAGCCGCGCCGTCGTAGCCTTGTTCGATGGCGATCAACGGTTGCTGTATCTCAATCCCGCTGGAGTGGGATGGCTCGGGCAGGATCCCGCAACTCTCATTGGCGAAAAGGTGCCATATACATCGTGGGATGGAGTTGCTTCACCGCTGGCCGGTTTGTCGCCACCGCCAGATGCGTTCGCGGGGAAATACTGCCTCGGTTCAATCGTGGCTCCTCCGACCGATGGCACCGAGGCAAGCTTGCCGGCACTGTTTGTGCCTCTGGCCTCCGGAGAGGAGGGACTCGCCGTGCTGATGATCGCCGGTGACGAAGCCTGGCTCAATCAACTTGCCGATCAAGCCAACGGCGGTGAGCATGCTTGGCATGCCGCACTTCAATCCTTGCAATCGCGCTTGCCGAGCGAATTTCGTGGCGAATACCTGCTCGGGAAGAGTCCGCGGATGCATCGCCTGAGGGAACAGTTGCAATGGGCGGGCTCGCACGCGGCCAATACCGTGATCGTAAGCAAACCCGGCTGCGGCGAGGATGCATTGGCCCAATCCATTGTGGACGCGCGCACAATGCCGCCAGGAAATGTCTTGTCGATCGATTGTGCGTTGCACGATGCGGAAACGCTCACGGCAGCCTTGCGTGGATATTCGTTTCGCCAAGAGCAATCCCTGCTGTGGTTGAAACAAGTGCATTCCTTGATGCCGTCGGCGCAGGAGAAGTTATTGGCCTGGCTGCGGGGAGCAAGTAAGACCTCGGTGCTGACAACCTCCTCGCAACCGTTGTCGCAACTGGTTCGCAAGCAAGGTTTCTTGCCCGCACTGGCAGCGGAGCTATCGATCTTCACCATCGCGGTTCCCTCGCTCAAGTCGCGGGCCGAAGACATTCCCTTGCTCGCGCAGTGGTGTGTCGAGCGGCACAATCTTGAGAGAAGCGATACCGACGGGGATCGGGGTTTGAACGGCGTGGCACCTGAAGCGCTGGATCGTCTGGCCGCTTATTCCTGGCCGGGCAATGTCGATGAATGCGTGGCTATGATCCGCGCCGCTTGCCAACGCGCCAAAGGTTTGTGGCTGACCGTGGCCGATCTGCCGGAGCGATTGCAAACCACCTGGGATAATTGGGCTCATCCGCGGCGCGAGCCTGAGCCGGTTCAACTCGACGCCTTACTGGCCGAAGTGGAGACGGAAGTCTTGCGCCGGGCGATGAAACAAGCTCGCGGCAATAAGTCGAAAGCGGCCCAGTTGCTCGGAATCTCACGTCCCCGGTTGCTGCGCCGTTTGGTGCAATTAGGACTCGCTTCGCCTGCGGAAGAGAAAATCGATTTTCAACCGCTCGACGACTCCGAAGTCACCGGAGGCGGCACATGAGATCCGTCGCCAGTCGCGCCGCGTTTTCACCTGATTCGCAGGCTCGTTTGATTGTGGTTGAATCCGCGCCGCGTCGAGCCCCTCTACTCCGCCGGTTTTTACCCTCGTGGCGAATTTGGGAAGCTCGCTCCTTTCCATTGCTATACGATCTGCTGCACGAATCGCCGGCCAGTTTGGTAGTGTGTGGATGCTCTGGCAACGAGGGGCCCGCATTGCTGGCCGCGATTGGCCAAGGCGTGCGCACGTTTCCACGCGTCACGTGGATCGTCTATGGCGATCACGAAATTATGCCGCGGCAGTCGTTGTTTTACGCAGCCGGCGCTCAGTTGGTGTTGCATTCCCTCGCCGAGATTCGCTTACTCGCCCGGTTGGCGAAACGCCATTTTCGCCGCATTCCGCGCCCTGAATTGAGCCTTTCCGAATCGATTCAGTCGCGGTTGCCATGGGGATGATGAAACTTCATCCTGCCATTTTCGTTCGGCTATAATTGAAATATGTCGCAGCGAGACCTGAGCAACCGGCGCGAATTTCTCCAAGGTGATGCCGCGCGCAAAGCCGTGGAGAAATTCGCCGATGGATTCAAAGCGGAGTTGCCGAGCATCTCGCGCGCGAATTCCACTGCGGCGAACTCGGGCTCATCGCAATCAGGGTACTTGCTTCACTTCGCCCGCGATGCCATGGCGGTGGAGTTCCAAGTCTTTCAAAACGCCGGCCGATATGCCGACGGCGCGGCCGCGCTGGCCGCACTCGATTTGCTGGCGCCGCTCGAAGCGCAAATGACCGTGTATCGCGAATCGAGCGAGGTGAGCCGCCTCAATCGCTCGGCATACGAGCAACCTCAAGCGGTCGAATCGCGATTGTTCCGCCTGTTCGAGTTGGCCCAGGCCATCGCTCGCGAGACGGGCGGCGCTTATGATATGACCAGCGGTCCTCTTTCGAAAGTCTGGGGATTTTATCGCCGCCAAGGCCGCTTGCCTGCGGACAAGGAAATCGCCTCCGCGCTCGAACGCGTGGGCTATCAAAAGCTGTTGCTTAATGCCGATGGCCTCACGCTTCAGTTCGCCGTTCCGAACATGGAACTCAATCTAGGCGGCATTGGCAAAGGTTATGCCCTCGATTGCATGGCGCAAATCTTGCGTGAGGACGAAGAGCGAGCCGAGGACGAAGAAACGCACTTCCTCTTGCATGGCGGGCAAAGCAGTGTGCTCGCAGGTGGCTCGCGCTATGGCGAGGCCGCCGAGCAATGGGGTTGGACGATTGGGTTGTCCCATCCGCTCCGGCCTGAAGAACGACTCGCAGAGTTCCGCTTGGTAAATCAAGCTTTGGGCACGTCCGGTTCGGGCACCCAGTTCTTTCATCATCAAGGCAAACGGTACGGACACATTATCGATCCGCGGACGGGCCATCCAGCCGAAGGTGTCCTCTCGTGTACCGTGATTGCGTCGACTGCCGCCGAAGCCGATGCGCTTTCCACGGCGTTTTATGTCGGCGGAATCGAGGTCGCCCACGACTACTGCAATGCACATTCGCAAATTGCCGCGCTCTTGGTTACACAAACTCCCAAGTCGGGCACACTTCAATTAGTGCCCGTTAACCTCGCCGATGACGCCTGGCGCAAGCTGGTATAGAGGTCACTCGCTACTCACCCTTAAGCAACTTCTCGAAATACTCTTTGGAGTGTTCGCGTTGATCGCGAGGAAGTGCCGTTTCGTCGATGGGGTCGGGCTCTTTGGCGAGCGAGGCGGCGACTTCTTCCTTGACGCTCTCTTTCGCGCGGCCGGGTAGGTTGCGACCACCGGCATCGCCGACGCGAACGGCAGGTCCCTTTTGCGGCTTGGCTCGGACGCGTGAATCGTAGCCTTTGGTGGCGTTTTCTTCCTCGGGACGCTCACCCGATCCGCGACCGTCGCCCAGACCCTTTCCAGGTTGATCGCCTTTGCCCCGGCCCTGGCCATTATTTCCCTGGCACGCTTTACAACCGGCCCCTTTGCACTTTTCGCAGTTCATAGCGTTCTTAGCGTCTTGAATTTCGTTCATGGCTTCGTCGAGCGATTCCAACTCGGCGAGTTGCTCCTGCATGCCTTGGAGGTCCTCGGCAATTTGCTGCATTTCGTTGGCGGCCGCCTGGCCATTTTTGCCATCGCGGAGATTTTGCGCCGCCTGGCCCATTTTCTCGGCCATTTTGTTCATGCCGTTTTTCATCTGCTGATCTTGGGCCTGCATTTGATCGAGCTTCTCTTGCAACTTCGCGGCCTCGGCGGCGTTGCCTTCGTTCTTCTTCTTTTCGATCTCTTCCTTGAGCGCCTGTTTCTGTTGCTCGTGCTCCTTTTGCATTTGCTCGATCTTCTGCTTCACTTGATCGAGTTGATCGGCGAGTTTTTCCTGCTCCTCTTTATTCAATTCGCCCTTCTTAAGTTTCTCGACGAGCTTCTGCATTTCTTGAGCGGCCTTCGCCATGTCGCCTTCGCGGAGTGCGTCGGACATTTTTTCGGCGGGACCTTGCTCCAACTTTTTTAAGTCCTCCAACTGTTTCTTGAGGCTCTCGGCCGGCGCGAGTTCGTTCCGCCGCTTCGCCGCTTCCTTGACGATGTCGTTCAACTTGACGAGCGCATCCTTCTGGTTGTCGAGGTCGTTCCCCTTGAGTTTCTCGGCCTTCTTGGCTAACTCTTGCAAGGCGGAATCGGCATCCTTCAGTCCTTCGTGCTTGAGCTTCTCTTCTTTTTGAGCCCATTTCTTTTCGAGTTCGGCGACCGCTTTCTTAATCCGGGCCTTCTCCTCGCCGACGCTGTTCGACGATGCCGCCACGGGATGCGCGGCCAGAGGCACGAAGAAGATCAGGGCGAACATGCCCAGAGCCGGCACGAGCGGAAGCAGGGCATTCCAATTCAGCCCCAAGGAAAAATGCTCGCGGACATCGAGCCGTTCCAAACGTCGCTGGGCATCGTGAAGCAAGGCTTGGCCGAACTCGGTTTCTCGCTCCTCGCCGCTCAGGGTGAGCGAACTGGATACGCGTTCTTTTAAACCATAACGGCGGTCCAATTCGATTGCCGCTTGCAAATCGTTACGGCGGCCTAAAAACGCCAGTAACCATCCGGTCAGTAGACCGACAGCGACCCCGCCGCCGATCCAACTTCCCGTCCAAATCTGGGGGTCGACATTGAGAAACCACAAGCGGGGTATCGCCACGCCCAACAGGGCCACGCCCAGGCCCAGGCTCAGCGACCACACGACAATCCGCAGAAATTCCCGCAGATTCAGGCGCCACCGAACTTTGCGAACCTGATTCTTGATTTCATCCATGGCGAATTCTCCGCAATTGGGCCGCGAACATGATTTATTGATTATAAGGCCGTTAGATGCAACAATATACTGCTAGTAACTCGTCAAACCTCGATTTTTCCGCCGCCGCGTTAAATTCTGTGCTGGCCGATTCTGTGGCACCCGAAGTTGAATAAAACGAATCGGCGTTGTCCGGCTGAATTGGCTGCGGGTATCATCACGACAGCGGGAATGCGGCGAGTAACGAACAACCAGGGCGACTGCATTATGCCGAAGACAGCCAAGAAACCGACCGAGCGGGAACTGCCCTCGATCTACGATAATCCCAAGGCCGACGTCGTCATTTTCGATGGCGAGTGCAACTTCTGCCGCGCCCAGGTGCAGAAGTTGGCTTGGTTCGACGAGACGGGCAAGCGGCTGGGGTTCGTGTCGCTGCACGATCCCGAAGTCGCGCGGCGGTTCCCGGAACTGACGCCGGACATGCTCATGGAGCAAATGTACGTAGCCGACCGGCACGGCAATCGCTTCGGCGGCGCGGCCGCGTTGCGATATTTAACAGGTGTCTTGCCGAGGCTGCGTTGGCTCTATCCATTGCTGCATATACCCGGCAGCTTGCCGTTTTGGCAATGGTGCTATAAGCAGGTGGCGAAGCGGCGGTATCTCTTCATGGGCAAGGCGAGCGACTGCGAAACCGGAACGTGCAAAATGCACTATCGCTAATCGCCCAGCCGCAAGATTGCTTCCCTTCCTGTAACGGAATAGGCCATGAAACTCGTACTGGCGATCATTCAGCCCACCAAGCTCAAGGCCGTGCAGGAAGCGCTGGCCCATGTGGGCGTCGAACGCATGACCATTTGCGATGCTCAGGGTTACGGCCGCCAGCGTGGGCAAACCGAAATGTTCCGCGGCGTCGAATACAAAAACCATTTGCTCCGCAAGGTGGCGTTGGAAATTCTCGTGAACGATGATTTTCTGGACCGCACTATCGAGACCATCAGCGACGTCGCCCGGACCGGCGAGGAAGGGAACATCGGCGACGGCAAAATCTTCGTGCTTCCCTGCGACGACGTCTTCGCCCTCGGCGGCAACTATCGCGGCCCCGAAGCCGTCTAGTTCGCAAAACCCCGTATTTTTATCGCGCGCAATTGTTTCACGTGAAACAATGGCAATGTAGCATTTTGCTACACTTTTCATCGCGAAAAGGCGTTTTTTGTGAGTTCACACTCGCCCCGCAAAAACCATTTTGAGGTCGAAGTGCGCCACCTGTCGAGAGGGAAAAATAGACAGACTTCTTCGCTTTTTTGGGTGCCACTGGCTTTGCCAGTGTTGAACCTCGAAAAGATTCTCCACGCACGTTTGAGCCGCATGCGATTCGCGAGTCGAACGTCGCCCTACCGCACGCTCGAATGACAGCCAGGCACCGGAACAACGGTGAAAGTAGCATCGTGAGTTAGTTGGCAACGTTCGACTCGCCAATCTCTGCGGCCCGGGTTGAATGGATGGTCGGTAGTTGCTCCACACTGGCAAAGCCAGTGGCACCCGGCGAGTCGCTAGCTATCACGAGGACGGTTGCTGTACAATAGCAATATCCTAATGAAATCGCTGTACAATATACTTTTCGGCGGCAGGAGATAAGTCATGAACCATCCCAGCCAGGGCGTAATCGCAATCCAGCGGCCAAAAGGTTTTTTTGCCGCCGGCTTGAGTGATTTTGTCGTTCGAATCGATGGCCAGAAAATAGGGCGAGTCGAGCGGGGTGGGCAAGCCGATTTCACGGTCGATTCGGGTGAACATACCGTCGAAGTATCCATGGACTGGTTTTGGTTGCGTCCGCGGCGAGTCCTTGTCGAGCCGTCGTCCCGAACCGAGTTGGCAATTAACGCCCGGTCCGGCGGCGCCTGGAAACTCTGCTTGCCGATGTTTCTCGGAATCCTGGTCGCCGTGGCGCTACTCTGGTTGTTGCGGCAGTCGACGTCGTTCACCGAAGCGAACTGGTTGATGCGATCGGCGGTGTGCCTCATCGGCTTCGCCACAATCTTCGCAAGCTATTTGCTGGTGACCCGAAAACTTGGCCGCGATTACTGGGATTATTGGACTCTCTACACACTCGAACCGGCAGAAACCGCCATTTCGAACCGCATCGAACCAGAGGCTGCGGCCGACGGCGGAGCATGATGGATTTTCGAGGTTCATGGCTCTAACGTAAGCCGTTCACAATGCCTCGTTGCGTGCCGTTTTTGAGGCGATTGAAAATAACGTGATAGCTAGAAATTCGCTTAATAATGTATATTATTATGCCGTAGAGGGCCTTGGCCGAAATGCGATTTTCCATTCGCGAACTTCTGGCATTCACCGCATTGGTTTGCGTGATTCTAACGCTTACGCGGTTGCCATTTGTCGTCGCCGTTGCAATCCTTACGATTGGTGTTGCAGTGGCATATCTTGCCGTACCGACCATAGCTTGGCGGTATGTCGTCTATGGCGGAATCTCTGGAGTCGTCGTCCTATTTCTATGCCTCTTGGCGTTCCTGCAATTGAAATATGGTCCATCGGCCTTATACAGAGGTTCACCCGCTCGTGAATTCTTGGATTTAGCTCAGCCGTTTCTCATGCCACTGGGATCGCTGTTTGGTGGATCAATCGGATTTGCCCTGTGGAAAGCTAGGCCACGCGTCCAGGCATAACCAGTCGTAGCACCCGACCATGGCAGCGTCGGTTATAGGTGTGGTAAGTTGTGGTTGGCGTCAGTGGTGAATTTGGTTGCTCGACGGAATCAACGCAATGGGTGCATCAGGCGACGAAGATTGGGAAGAGGTCTCCGACTCACGAGCGGTTGCAATCGCTGAAGTACTCGGCCCCGGTGACGGAATGCTGTTTCACGCTCCCCTCCCGATTGCTCTTGGCGGGAACGCAGATGTTCTCGGTTTCTATGAACATCTGCCTGGTGCGGTCTACGTCACGGCGGAGCTTACCGGCAAGCCAACGGCATATTATGCGGACTACGAGTTAATGATCTGCCATCGATCACAAAATGACTGGGGGCCGAACATCATCAGTCGACTCGCACCATATACTCAGCAGGCATACATCGCGCGCGGAGAGACAATGGATATTGATGGGGCGACACCGGAAGACTCTCATATCAAGGCGTTTATTTTCGATACCTACAAAACATTTCGGCTGTTTGATATCGACTTTGATCTCCGACTGTGCATTGGAATCACAAAGACCGAACTGCAATACAAACTACAATTCGGACCAGATGCATTGCTTGCTGCTTTGAAGGATCACGGCGTGTACCCTTATACGGATCTTGAACGCGACAGTGTGCCACTTGGTGCCTAACAGACGGTTTAACGCGAACCGCGGATTAGGCGGATTCAGAAATCATTGGTTCTTGTCGCCCGCTGGGTTACTCTTGGCGTTAGACCTTGCTACCCATCTCCCGCGAACGAAAGCTTTTTTCTTTCCCACGTCTAAACCATTCGCCGTTCGATCTTAACGCTGGCGATATGTCGGAACGCATCGGATGAAGAGTTCAAAATGAAAGAAGTATTTCTCGCGGTTTATGTTTCATGGATAATAGGATGGATTGCGACAACAATAGTGTGGATATTTTTTGGCACCAAGCTGGGATTCATGCATTTAATCTCACGAAGCATTCTTTTTCTGGCTATCTGGCCGATAGTAGTATTTGTTGGTGTCTATCTCTTTGTACGAGGAGAATTTGGCTCGGAACGCCGTTAAGGAAGATTTGCCCAGAGGTTGAAGTGCGACGCGGGGCGGCGTGAACTACCAAACCCACCACGTTCATATTTCTCGTTTGCCAAGAACCGGGTAATATCACGCGTTGCTTCAATTGCTTAGCACGACAAGGATGTCGCTGATGAATAGCCAAATACTACGCGCTGCACTGCTAGCGAGCCTTATCCTCGGATGTTTCGTGCTGGCGATGCCGCCGGCGACGGAGCGACTGGAAGCGTGGTTGTTGGAAGGTTCGCCAACAAACGAGATGGAGAAAGCTGGTCCGGCGAAGTTGGTTACTTCGAATCTGCGACCTGAACCAGTGCCGGAGACTCATGTTAATCGAGTCCCGCACGAAACGCCGCTAGCAGAGCCTGTGAATCAAGTAGTGCCGCGACCGCGATTCGCGTTCGAGCATGCGGAAGGTTCCCGTAAATCGGAACCATTTCCGGAACGAAAATATCCCGTGCAGCCGACCTCCCTAGAGGAACCGGTTGCCAATACCTCGCGAGATCCGGCGTCGAATCTCGTCCGCTGGCAGCGCGATTTGGAGCAATTAGGCGCAAAATATGTTGTGGTAGAAGCTTTAGGGGATCAATATCAATGCCGCTGCTTGCTGCCGCTAGCACCGGACAGTGCGTATGAAAAGGCATTTTCGGCCAACGATCTCGATCCGCAGAGGGCTATGCAAGCGGTAATCGCGCAGGTGAAAATGTGGCAACGCGAGGGGGCAGGTGAGCGAATCTTGCGGACTTCACGGTGAGAAGGTGTCGGTATGTCGCATCCATTGGCGAGCCAGAAACCGGAACTTCCGAATATTTCCTGTGCGGAGACCCGTGTTTTTCATCAATTCGCCACTGAGAAACCCCACACTTGGAATCTCTGGACCGATTCGGTAGCGACGGAAGAAAGCAACGGGCCCGCCGATTCGGCCGATTCGCCGCGCGATCGCGATTGGTCGCTGCAACGCCTAGAAGCGGTGCTCATGCTCTCCCGCGAGCCCCTTTCGAGTCGAAAATTGGCCCAACTGGCTGCCCTAGAGGATGGAACCCAGGCGCGGACGCTGCTACGAAAATTGAACAAGCTGTATGATGATTCTGGCCGATCCTTCCGGGTGGAGGAGGTGGCTGGCGGGTTCCAACTCCTTACGCGGCCTAAGTTTGCATCGTGGCTGCGGCGTCTGGGACATGTCCCCCCGGAACTACGATTATCATCTCCGGCGTTGGAAACTTTAGCCGTGGTAGCCTATCGCCAGCCGGTCCTGAAAGCCGATATTGAGGCCATTCGCGGAGTAAATTGCGGAGAAATTCTGCGTCAACTTATGGAGCGCGATTTGGTGCGAATTGCTGGACGAAGCGAAGAACTTGGCCGACCATACTTATACACGGCTACGAAACGATTTTTGCAGTTGTTCGGGATTCGCAGCCTAGAAGATTTGCCGCGGGCCGATTTGATTCGTTCCGCACCGGTACCACCCGTTCACAAAGCGGCTTCCACCGGGCATCATACTCTAGTTGAGAGTATTGTTCACAACCCCCCAAGATCCAGCGACGAGAAGGAGTCCGACGTGAGCGTCACTATTTCCAGCCGGTTGGCAAACGAGGAACAGGCGGCCCGCAAGTTCAAAGCGGGGCTCGTGTCCAACGTGCGTATGGAAGACGAAGATGATTTTACCGATGATGACCTCGAAGACGACGATCTCGAAGACGACGATGACGACTTCGAAGACGACGACGATGACTTCGAGGATGATGATGAAGACGACGAGGAAGACGACGACCTCGAAGACGACGATCTCGAGGAAGAGGAATGGGAAGAGGTCGAAGATGAAGAGGACGACTTCGACGATGAAGACGAAGACGATGAAGAATGGGAAGACGACGACGAAGAAGACGACGATGACGACTTCGACGATGACGACGAAGAAGAAGAGGAAGATCTCGATGACGAGGAGTAATCTCGTCGGCGTCGCGGATGCCAGTTCGAATTAACATGACAGGCTCGCCGTTTCCCGTGCGAGCCTGTTCCAATTGTTCAACAGGTCTAACGGCGGTTTCTTCCGCCGTTTTTTTTATGCGCCGTTCCAAGATCTCGCGATCCGCGACGAATAGACCGCAGTAATTCGCGGCTCGCTCCCCAACATTCCTGTTTCTATGAGGTTTCCATGTCCGCAGGTTCCACCCGCAAGGCCGATGAAATCGACTACGAAATTTATGGTTCGGAAATGCAATGCGTCGCGGTGACGCTCGATCCCGGCGAAATGGTGATCGCCGAGGCCGGCGCCATGATGTACATGACCGCTGGCATCAAAATGGAAACGGTCTTCGGCGATCCCTCGGCAGGGAAGCAAGGATTCTGGGGCAAACTGGCCAGCGCGGGGAAACGGCTCGTAACCGGCGAATCGCTGTTCATGACCACCTTCACCAACATTGGCGCCGGGCGGGACAGCGTGGCCTTCTCCTCGCCCTATCCCGGCAAAATCGTGCCGATGCATTTGGATCGACTCGGCGGAGAATTGATCTGTCAGAAGGATGCGTTCCTCTGCGGCGCCCGCGGCATTCAAGTCGGCATCGCGTTCCAGAAGAAGATCGGCGTGGCGTTATTCGGCGGCGAAGGCTTCATCATGCAACGGCTCACCGGCGACGGCATCGCCCTCATGCATGCCGGCGGCACGATCATCGAACGCGATCTCCAGGCGGGTGAAACCATTCGGCTCGATACGGGTTGCCTCGTTGCGCTCATGCCCTCCGTGCGGTACGACATTGGATTCGTGGGCGGATTCAAGAACACGATCTTCGGCGGCGAAGGATTGTTCCTCGCGACGCTCACCGGGCCAGGTCGGGTGTGGATGCAATCGCTCCCCTTCTCTCGCCTCGCTGGCCGCGTGCTCGCCGCCGCGCCTGGCATCGGCAGCGGAGGCAAGGACGAAGGCTCCGTTCTCGGCGGCATTGGCAACATGATCATGGGCGGCGGCGAGTGAGAGTTCGCTGGCAGTGCGAGATAATCGTCGCATTTCGACCGATCAATCGATACGCTTTATTTCACGTATAGCGTAGGATATGCTAAAATGCCAAGTGACGTGCGGTTTCAGGAAGTTGAAAAGCTGCTCGTCGCTGGCGGTTATGAGTTGAAGCGAATCCGAGGTTCGCATCACATCTTCGCCAAGCCTGGCAGGCAACCGCTCTCGATTCCGGTGCATCGGGGAAAGGTGAAATATGGCTATGTCGGAAGATTTAAAAGCATCCTCGCGGCGGAGCAAGCCGGCGAGGAAGGATAGGCGCGAGAAAGCGGATAAGAAAGACTTGGATCGCCCGTTCGATGCCAAGATCTGGAAGGCGGCGTGTGCCACAGCGGCGGAATATCAAGTGATCGTTAGTTGCGACGACGGGCATTGGTACGGCCGCGGGCTCGAATTGTCCAACGTGTTCGGCGACGGTCCAACCCCGCAGAAATGCCTCGATTCCACGCGGGAGGCCTTAGCAGTTGCAGTCGCTTATCTGCTGGAAGCGCGGAAGAAGCCGCCAACCCCTGCCCGGCTTGGCAAACGCACGCAGCAAGTCAACGTTCGGCTCACCGCCGAAGAAAGAGCAATGCTGGCCGCCACCGCCAAGAAGAAAGGCTATCAAGGCATTTCCGACTTTCTTCGCGCGGTGGCGTTAGAAGCGGTGTAGCGCGTCGCATTTCTACTCTCGCAACCGCAAGCCCTTTGGCAACGATTCGCCGAACACGCGGCTGGCTTCTTCGGCATCGAGGGAGCCGCCGTCGCGCACGAGGGCGATCAGGTGTTCCGCCGCGTGATGCGTGCCGAGCCACTGCACCGTGCGTTGCCGCAGATCCTCGTTCACATCGCGGTATCGGTCATGCGTCCGCCGCGTTAACTGCACGATGGCGAAGATGAGCATGGGATCGTGTACCGCAAAACCCAGCAGCGATTCGGTCCAGCGGCCCGCGACTTCGACCGCCACGACGGTATTGAGCGGACCATACAACGGCACGCGGGCACCGAGGCGTCCAATCGCCCACAGCATGGCTCCGCGCATGTTCTCCAGTTTCTTTTTCCCCGCCAGGTCGAGCAAAATGTTGCCCAACTCGCCTTTAATTTTGAGTGGCAGCAATTCGAGCGAGCCGAGCAATCGGAGGAGTTCGCTCCCTTCATGCGGGTTGAGATTGTCGCCCCCTTTGGTGCCGCTCGAGGCGAATCGCTTGTGCAATGCGCGAATTGTGCCCAGCATCGGTTCCGCCAAGGCCTTTTGCTGACCGGCTGTGAGTCCGCCACCGATCCGCCGCCATAAGATCAACGACTCGGTGCGACTCGTCGCCGCCTGATGCGCCAGCTTGCCCGCGACCAACCGCCACGACTCCGCGACTCGCCAATCGTCGACCGCCATGCCGTAGCCAGGCCGGAGCGTGTAACCGAGCAAGTTCAACCACCGGGCTTCGTGCACCGCGCTCTTCTTGCGGCCCGATTCGAACTCGATCAACGCTTCCCAAATCCGCCGCAGCAGCGATGGCGGCCAGTCGTTGCGTTCGATGCCGAGCGCCTCCGCCAGTCGCTTCGGCAAACCATCGGGCGGGTCGTGACCGTCGGGACCAAAGGTCGCGCGAATGCGATCGTAGCAAGAGTTCCAGGTAGCTTCATCGAGCACACCTTGCTGTTCACCGGACGTGGCGACGGCATCGAGTTCCGTCTGCGTCGCGCTGCGAACATCGAATTGCAACCGCCACGAACGTTCGCCGCCAATCTCGCTGCACCATAATTCCAACGTGCCGATTTCGGTGAGCTTGCCGTGCAAATGCACCGGCACCGTGCCGCGCTCGCTCTTGCGGCGCGTGCGCAGGGCCGTGCGAATGGGCGGCAGCGCCGTCATTTGTTCGCGGTCGATGGGAAACATGTCGCCGGGTGCATCGGCTAGCCGCGTGCTGGAAACGAACAACGGAAACTCGACCGGTTCAGAGATCACCAGATCCAGCGGCAATTTTGTCAGTGCGTAGTCCTGGCCTGGCTCGGCGCTGCCGGGGATCACGCAAATGGCTTGCGGCGGTTCGCTCTCGATGCCCAGATAATACGTGCGAGCCAGATTCGCTGTGATGCGAACCCCTGCCCCGCGCCGCACCATGCCGTAATACGCCGCCCCGCGGGCCACGGCCAAGTCCAAGCGATCGTTATCCAGAACGATCGGGTGCCAAGCCGCTTGTCCCGGCGGATTGAACCACGACGTCAGCACCTCCAACAGTCGCGCTTGCATCGCCGGCGAGTCGAACATGCCGCCGTTGAAGAGCACGATATCGGGCCGCGCCGGATCGACGCCCGCCGGCGGAGGATGCGTTTCATCGGGCGATACGTGCCGATGCGTGGATAGAAACGCCGCCAGATAACGGGTGATCGCGGCATCGGGCGCGTAGGGCAAGCCAAACTCTTGAAAGCCGGAGCGGCGTTGAACCGGCTGGTCGGTCAAGCGGCAGGGAGGAAGGAAACCATCGAGCAATACCTGGCGAACCTCTTCCCGTGTCGTCTGCACGCTCAAGCTTCCGCCGATTAGCTTCGAACCGCTGCCGGGAAGCGTGATGGTCCAACTCTCCGGCGGGTTAACGCCCAGCAGCGTTTCCTTGACTTGGCGACAGACGCGCACCAAGACGTCGAACTGCCGCGGTTCGAGTTTCCCACCGCGCATGAGCTTGGACTCGAAGTGATGGGCCAGCGCGAGATCGAGATTATCGCCGCCGAGAATCAGATGCTCCCCCACCGCCACGCGATGGAACTGCACCTTGTCTCCTTCGCCGCGCCGCACGCGAATCAACGTGAAATCGCTCGTGCCGCCGCCGATATCGCACACGAGAATCTTCTGGCCCGGCGAAACGAGTTGTTCCCAGTTTTCCGCATGCTTGTTGAGCCAGGCGTAAAACGCCGCCTGGGGTTCCTCGATCAACACCACCTTCGGCAAGCCCGCCCGCGCCGCCGCTTCCACCGTGAGTTCGCGCGCGACTTCATCGAACGAGGCGGGCAACGTGAGCACGATATCCTGCTGGGCCAGCGGATCGCGGGGATGAGCGTGGTCCCACGCATCGCGCATGTGCCGCAGGTAGCGGGCGCTCACTTCAATCGGCGAGAGTCGGTCGACGTCGCCTGAACTTTGCCACGGAAGAATATCGGCCGTGCGATCCACGCCGCTATGACAGAGCCAACTCTTGGCCGAAGCGATCAACCGCCCTGGCACCCGCGTGCCATGATCGCGGGCGAACACGCCCACCACGTGCGATGGATCCTCGCGCTGCCACGGCATGCGCAAAGCCCCGCCCGTTCCTTCGCCTTCCGCCGGCTGATAGTGGAACGACGGCAGCGTTTCCCGCGCTTCGCGTTGTCCCGGCGCCACAATCTGCGGCAACGGGAAGATCTCGCATCGCCACTGCGGTGCCTGCGTATCGACAAACGCCAGCGCCGAATTCGTGGTCCCCAGATCGATTCCCACCACGTAACGACTCGGCGGCAACGGTTCTAGCAAATCGGACGACACACGCAGGCTTTCAGGTGGATTGAATACGGGTGAAACGCAAACCGCCTATTGAACCACTCTTAGGCACCATGGACAAGCGATGAGGTTCGCGAATGCGAAGTTTGACTGAACCGCATCCGAAAGATTTAATAAGGAGACAAGAGTAAAGAGAAGGCTAAGATCGCGAAACGTTTTCTCTTGCCTCCTGCCTCCTTGTGAACTTGGTTCTGTCCGCGAACCGAACGCTTCGGATTATCGCGGCTCCGCCACCGCGAGATGGGCGGAAATTCTTATGCGCTGCGTCTGGTAGTTGCGCCTTCTTCAGCCGTTGGCATGGTTACGACACTTTGGATGACCGAGATAAATGGAATCTCCGAAATGCTTCCATCGCTAAATAAAATGCGGTGTAGAAACATTCCGGGTTGCTCTCCAGCCAAATCTATTTCATCGTACAGCCAACATTTTTTGTTCTGCGAGAAGGGCCAATTTTCCGGAACAGGAAATTCGCGTACGCGATCCCACAGCAAATAAATTAACGAACGTAAAATCCCTTCCTGCCCCAGAGAAAAAATAGCAATGTTCATCCAAAGGACGCTCGGAGAAGCTGAGCCCGGGAATGAAAAACTCGATTGCATTTCCTGTTCGTAGCCCAAGATTGCCGCATCGTGCAAGCAAAGCTCCGAAAGCTTGCGTACCTGCGATGGCATTTTATCCTCGATGCCGGCTAAATGCGTTTGGTAGCGCTCGATCGCGGATTCCCATTCGTTGTTAGCAAGGTCGGCTTCGTTGTCATCCGACGAATTAAAGCGTCTATATAATTCGGGCGTAAAAAATCGCATGGTTTGTTTAGACGGATTTTCGGTTGGGTGTTTCATAAAAAGTATGGCCGGCGGGCGGCCTTGGATCAGGTTGATAATGGGGCAGGGCAAGCGGACCGGCATTCGCATGCGGAGGACAACGCTTGGCGGTTCCATTCGCATTCATTTCGATCATTCCCGGCGAGTCTCCGGTTGGTCGAAAGATCGAGTCCGCAAACTAATACGTCCTGTCCCGCCTGCCTTCTCGCCTCTGCTTGCGCTTGCGTAAGTGGCTGTCCACGAATCACGGAGCCATTTATTCCCAAAGTTGCTTCGAATATACCTGTTGGATCTGCTGTCGTATTCGGCTGTTTCTTTTTGCCCATCGTTCCCTTGCTGATTTTCATCAGCGTACCCGTTATTTAATATACAGCAAAAAATTCGAGGATCGAACGCTGAATTTGCTTCTTCCTCGCCACGGCGCGTCGGGAGCAAGCAAATCGGACGACACGCGCAGACTTTCAGGTGAATTGAATACGGGCAAAACGCAAACCGCCTATTGAACCACTCTTAGGCACTATGAACAAGCGATGAGGCCCGCGAATGCGAAGATTGACTTGGGAGAGTCCTCTTCCTATGCTGATGTTATGAACCCAATTGAATTTACTGTCGAGCTTAATGGCAATCCCACGCTCGCAATGCCCACCGAAATTGCCGCCCAATTGCCAAAATCAGGGCGTGCCAGGGTGGTCGTATTTACTTGCGACGATGCTGGCGGTTCCGCGTGGCAGAATGCGGCTTATGAGCAGTTTTTGCGTGATGACCCACCGGAAGATGCCATTTACGATGCGTTAACATGAGCATGTTCGGTGAGATCGTTCTTTGTCGCTTTCCATTTACCTCGGGCACTCAATTTAAAGTGCGTCCCGCGCTCATTCTTTTTGATTTATCCGCGGATGCGATCATTTGTCGGGTAACGTCTTCCCTTCCTTCTGGCCCGCTCGATTTCATTGTTCAAGATTGGAAGGCCGCCGGGTTGCTCCAAGCTTCCACCATTCGACTCGGTCATTTGATTACCGCGGAGAAGAGCGTTTTCATGCGAACGCTCGGCAACCTTACTCAACACGACTCAAAAATGATTCGTGAACTTTGGAATCGGCGAATGGTGCTTTGATTTTGAGTAGCACGCTATGAGTGATTCTATGGCGGACTTGAACCCAAACGCATTAGAAATAAACAAGGAGACAAGAGGCAGGAGAAGCTGAAAATGCGAAACGTTTCTCTTTGCTCTTGTCTCCTTGTGAACTTGTATTTTGCCAGAGGGTCGAACGCTTCGCCTTACTGCTTCCTGGCGACGACGCGATGAAAATGGAGCCGCACTTCGCGATCGACGACGCGGCGGACGCCTTCGACGAGGCAGCGGGGTTCGTTGTCTTCCTGGCCGATGCGAATGACGTCGTCGAGCTTCATGCTGTGGGGCACGGTGAACGTCGTTTGGTTGATGATTTGATTTCCCGCGTCGAGCTCCGGCACAATGAAATGACAGGTGGCGCCGTACGTAAGCATCCGCGAGGCGAAGGCGTCGTGATAGGGGCGAATGCCGGGGAAGCTGGGGAGCAGGCCATGGTGGAGATTAATGATGCGTCCGCCGGCGTATTTCCAGCAACTCTTCGCCGGCAGCACCCGCATGTAGCGGGCGAGGATCACATAATCGACCTGGTGCTCGTCGAGAATTTCGATCATGCGTTCGTCGTTCGCGACGCCGTCGCTGTCGCCGACGTTGGCCCAGGGAACGTTGAACTGTTCGGCGACATTGCGGAGCGTGGAGCGATTGCCGATCATGATCGCCGGCTCCGCTCGAATCACGCGATCCCGCATGGCCCGCAGCAAAGCGAGCGGCGTTTCGGGACGATTCGTCACGCAGATCGCCAGGCGGGGACGTTGCTCCCGTTCCTCCGGCGACCACACCCGCACCGACAGTTTTTTCGCCTCGCCAATCGCGGCCAATTCGCGACGCAAGGCGGCGAGGTCGGTGCACGTGAGTTCAATGCGAAGGAGCATGGCGAAGAGGGCCTCTTCGTCGTGGTCGTACATTTGAATCTCATGGATGTTGGCCCCGAGACCCGTCACATGGTGGATAATCGGATCGGCCAGCCCTACATTATCGGGCCCCACGGCGGTAATGACGATCTGCATGGTTGAAGTGGCAATCGCAAAGAGGAATACGAATACGAACAGGTGATTCCCTTCAAGATAATCCATCCCAGCGACTCCGGGGAGGCGCGTACTGTTTTTGCATAGCCTCTCGGCGAAGACAGTGAAGCTAGGAAACACACGCGGTCTTGTGACTGGTTACTCGACCACCGACCAAGCGATTCGGAGGCGTTCTTTATTTCCCTCCCATTGCCGCTTATAAATAGAGCGTCAAGCAATCCATTAAAATTCCTGGAGTTCCCGCCGTGTCCCTCCCCGCCGCGATTTGTCCGCCGATTCGTACTTTACTGGGACCAGGTCCGAGCGATATTCACCCCCGCGTGCTGGAAGCGTTGGGCCGCGGAACGGTGGGACATTTGGATCCCTACTATCTGCAAATCATGAATGAGATGCAGGGGATGCTGCGGCAGGTGTTTCGCACGAAGAATGAAATGACGTTCGCGGTAAGCGGCACCGGTTCCGCGGGCATGGAAGCGTGTGTGGTGAATTTGATTGAGCCAGGCGATGCGATGGTCGTGTGCGTGAACGGCGTATTCGGCGGACGCATGGCCGACGTGGCTCAACGGGCCGGGGCGAAAGTGACCCTTGTGGAACGGCCTTGGGGCACGGTGTTCACGCCGGACGATCTGCGACCCCATTTGGCCAACAAGCCCAAAGTCGTGGGCATCGTCATGGCCGAAACGTCGACCGGCGCATGGCAGCCGATTGAAGAAATCTCGCGACAGGTGCACGAAGCAGGTGCGTTGCTGATCGTCGATGCCGTGACGTCGCTCGGGGGCGTCCCCGTGGAGGTGGATGCTTGGGGCATCGACGCGATTTACTCGGGCACACAGAAGTGCTTAAGCTGCCCGCCTGGTTTGTCGCCGGTGTCGTTCAACGCGAAAACGGTCGAAATGATCCTGGCCCGCAAGACGAAAGTGCAGTCGTGGTATCTCGACGTGTCGCTGCTGGCGAACTATTGGGGGCAAAATCGGGTGTACCATCATACCGGGCCGATCAACATGTCCTACGCCTTGCACGAAGCGTTGCGGATCGTGCTGGAGGAAGGGCTCGAAGCTTGTTTTTCCCGCCACGCCAAGAACCATCAGGCGCTCCAGGCGGGATTGGCCGCGTTGGGAATCGAATACGCCACGCAAGCGGGACACATCCTGCCGCAACTCAACGCGGTCACCATTCCAGCCGGCGTTGACGACGTCAAAATTCGCGGTGGTCTGCTCCAACGCTTCGGCATTGAGATCGGCGCGGGACTTGGCGCGTTCAAAGGCAAGGTCTGGCGGATCGGTCTCATGGGATACGGCTCACGTCCGCAAAACGTGCTCTATTTCCTCTCCGCGTTAGAGCAACTCCTGGCGGAACAAAAACTTTCCAGCACATTGGGATCCTAAGCTTAGAATTCCACGTGGACAAGTTGTCGCG